>Ga0310690_10001444_pt1 | contig 42098 bp, 45 predicted proteins | sample AusTroGonzalo_MG_2_FD_207661 | JGI IMG/M metagenome (GOLD analysis project Ga0310690, IMG submission 207661) | Bovine rumen microbial communities from tropical cattle in Woodstock, Queensland, Australia - Gonzalo_04 (v2) (version 2) | ecosystem: Host-associated > Mammals > Digestive system >... | reverse complement strand
CTATCAGGCATCGTCAAACGAATTGAAAGACGATTTTTTTCAGCCATTGAAAAGTATTTATCACCTAAAATTATTTGCAAAAAAAACAAGCGTATAACTAATACGAAAATCAGTAATAAAAAAACACCAGACAAAACAAAAAGTCTTTTTATTAAAACGTGATTCTTTTCATAACGCCATACAACCATTAAATATCCTTTGTACAACGATTTAATTTAGCGGTTATCCAAAATATAAAAGGATAACATAAACATACAAAAATATACTGAACAAACCAAAAAGATGGAGAAACCCATACTCCCACAGCAATACGACCTAACCAAGCCCAAATAACATCAGTTAAAAGCATTAACAAAGAAAAAATACCCCATAAATAATTAAAAGACAACTTTTGAATATAATTTTTTAAAAAATTCGTCCAAAAAAAGAACCATACGAAAATAAAAGTATTTAAACCAAAAGCACCTACAGATATTAAATCTGATAATATCCCTAATAAAAAGATCAAAAAAACATTTAGTCTTTTAAAAGAAAATAACGCAAAATAAAAAATAACAATTAATACTTATGGTAAAGATTGGTGAAAATATCGAAAAAAGCGTTCTGGTATAAAGCCCCATAAAACGAACAACAAAGCCCAAAAAAATGGGAAAAGATAGTATAAGAGCAATTTAAAAAAATGGGGTTTCACGGGGTCTCCATATCTTGCTTCAATAAATTTCCAGTCAAACCAAAATCGATCAAACGTACAAATGATAATGTATCAATATCTTCAAATAATAACACACGAGGTGAATCTTCACTTTCACTATATACTCTACCAATTGGTAAATCAGATGGATAAACCCCCATATACCCTGAAGAAAAAATCATATCTGACTTATAAGCGACATCATTTTCATTTAAAAAAAGTAAATACGGCATATCTGTATTATCTCCCATCAAATAAGCCTTCTTTCGTTCCTTTCCAACATATACAGGCACACGAGACATGTAGTCAGTTAAAGGCATTAGACGAGAATGGTTATTTCCAACCTCAACCACTCTAGCAAACAGTGCTTTCGGTCCAAATCCTAGCATGCCTTTAGTAACCCCTTGATTTTTTCCTGCCAAAACAATAAATGACCTCGAAAAAGCTCCACCTTCATCTAAAACAATTTCTGCTACTAATTCTTTTAGTTTTTGGGAAGGATGATAGTTTAAGTGTCTTTTTAATTCATTATTTTCAACCTCTAACCTCAAGGCCTTCATATGCCACTGTTTCAAATTTTCATTTTCCTCTTTTAATACTTTATTTTCATGATAAGTTAAAACCCAATCTTTAATACCATCAGCAGCATTTTTCACCCAATAAACAGGTTGACGAACAAAGGAAATAACTGGTAAAAAGAAGTCTCCAACAGCAGAGCGTGTACGAACTAAAGCAGGATTATTAGAACGCACTAATAACATCATCAATAAAATAAGAAACAAAAATAAAATCGGCAATAGACGCCGTACCTGTGCCCTAATTCGCTTTAAGCGAAAGATTTTACTCTCCATGGGCAACCTCTTTCAATTTAGTACATACTGGTCAGAATATTTTCAAATTTACTGATTTCCTCAATGGTTCGACCCGTTCCTAAAACAACACATTGAAGTGGATTCTCCGCCACAGAAACAGGGAGTCCCGTTGCTTTACGTAAAACCTCATCTAAACGTTTCAATTTTGCGCCACCACCAGTCAGAACAATCCCTTTATCCACAATATCAGAAGCCAATTCCGGATCCGTATGTTCCAATGTTTCTTTTACTGCATCTATGATCTGAGAAATTGGAGCAGATAAAGCTTCTGCAATTTGACGCTCCGTTATTTTTATTTCTTTTGGGACACCATACATTAAGTCACGTCCCTTCACAGGAATAACCTCTCCATCTCCCTTGGTTGGAACTATCGCAGCACCTATATTCTTTTTAATCTTTTCAGCGGTTGATTCACCAATTAATAAGTTATGATTACGACGAATGTAAGACACAATAGCTTCATCCATCTTATCACCACCAACTCGAACTGATAAAGAATAAACAATACCCCCTAAACTCATAACCGCGACTTCGGTTGTACCACCACCAATATCCACAACCATACTTCCCGAAGCCTCGTGAACAGGCAAACCAGCTCCAATAGCAGCAGCCATAGGCTCTTCAATCAAATATACCTTGCGTGCATGGCTATTTTCTGCCGCTTCTTGAATGGCACGACGTTCCACAGCAGTGGATCCAGAGGGCACACAAATCACAATCATCGGACGTGAAATACCCCGACGCTCCAGCGCTTTGGCAATAAAACGACGAATCATTTCTTCTGCCACATCAAAGTCCGCGATCACACCATCACGCAAAGGACGAATAGCTTGAATCTGACCTGGAGTCTTACCTAACATTTGTTTAGCTTCATTCCCCACAGCAATAACCTGTTTCTTACCACGAGATTCTGCAATCGCAACCACCGAAGGTTCACTCAAAACAACACCACGTCCTCGCACATAAACCAAAGTATTAGCAGTTCCCAAATCAATCGCTAAATCAGATGAAAAAAGAGTTAAAAACTTTTTTAGGCGAGCAAGTGTTTTCATGATAAGTTCCTTTCTTTAAATATTCTCCATTTTAATACACGAATTTCAATTAAAAAACAAGCTTTTTTTAATGAAATTTCATTTTTTTCTTTCATAAAGAGTATTTACAATTCTATATAAAGTTTTTATTTCCGAATTTGTTAATTCATTTCGCATAAAAATATTACGCATATTATTAAGCATTCTCTGCTCTTTATCTGGCCATAAAAAATATTTTTTCTCTCTCAATAAAGTTTCCAAAAAAATTAAAAAGTTATCTAGCTCTGCTTGAGTTGCCAATTGATTAGAAATTTTCTTTTCCTTGAAATTTTGACTATTCCACCAACACCAACCAATCAATAAAACAGCCTGAGCTAAATTTAACGATGGATGCACAGGATTTAAATTCACAGAAAGTAAAGCGTTTGAAAGAATAATGTCTTCATTTTTCAATCCTGTCCTTTCCGGACCAAAGATTATAGCTACAGTTTGTTTAGATTTCAAAAAAGAGTTAATTTTTTTTGCAGCTCTTTGTGGTGAATAAATCGGTTTCACCATATCACGACTCCTAGCAGTCGTTGAAAACGAATACTGTACGTCCTTTAACGCATCTGATAATGAATCACAAACCTTAGCCTGTTTTAAAATCTCTTGAGCACCAGATGAAGCTGATAAAGCCTTCTCAGATAAATATGAGCGATTTGGAGATACCAAACGTAATTCAGATAAGCCACAGTTCATCATGGCTCGTGCTACCATACCAATGTTTTCAGGCAATTGAGGTCTTACCAAAATAACTATAGGTGAAGCTCTCTTTATATTTTCTTTGTGTTTCATCTGATAATAAAATCATTCATCATAGACAACAGGAACAGCCGAAGCACCAATATCTGGACCCGCTTCCCCTTGTAAATCCAACACACGAGATATTGCATTTTTATCAACAGTATTCAAAGCATCAATATCTTTATTTGTTAATTTTTTGATATTGTAATTTTCAATAATAGTTGTAAAAGCTTTATACGGATTTTTCTGAATATCCTCCTGCTGTTCTTTCCAGGATATTCTCATTAAATTTTTATTTTTTACTCCCTGTGTAATTTGTTTTTTTAGAATATTACTGTCCTTTTGATCGAAATAAATTTCATAGCCATCTCCAACATCATACTCAGAATCATCTGAAAGAGCCAGCATCTCATTATTTCGCATCTGCTCAATGAATTCTTTTACCAAAAAAGAATCGTGAAAAATTTGCATATCATATACTTTATAGATGGCATCCAAATCTTCTTGTTGTAAATTATCTTTTACCACATAAGATTGAGCAAAGCAAGAAAAAGATACAGTCAAAAATAAAGAAAATAGTATTTTTTTCATCCCCCTTACTCCTTTGTTATTTCTGCGAATGTCTTTTCATTTTCAAAAAAACAAAAACCCCCACCGGAATTGAAAGCAAATACCCAAGTCCTAATAAACTCATAATAACCCATGTATAAGTCATCAAACCCGCAATCAATAACAAAACAAATATAATTAAAACAGATGCATAATCCCGATTAATATGAATATGCTTTAAGCAAAGCGTAGGAATTTTACTAGCCATCATAACTGCGGCGAAAACAACAAAAAAACCTGCGAACCAAGGAGTACGTAAAATAGAAAATCTGCCATCACAAGCCAACCACATAATCAGTGGCAACATCGCTAGTGCACCCCCGGCTGGTGCAGGAACTCCCATAAAAAAATGCGTCCAATAGTCAGGTTGTTTTTCATCTAACATGGTATTAAAGCGAGCCAAACGCGCGGCACAACACATAGCCAAAAATAAAATAAAGCACCATGCAATCCCCACTGCCATTGGCTTATAGGATATGTTATGTAAAGCCATCAAACGATAGTGTGCATCCATTGTCCATTGATACATCAATAAACCAGGAGCCACTCCAAAACTGACAAAATCAGACAAAGAATCCAACTCAGCTCCGAACTTAGAAGAAACACCCAATAAACGAGCCACTTTTCCATCTAAGAAATCAAAAACTCCGGCCAATAAAATAAACAAAACAGCCATCTTCCAATTTCCCCAGAGAGACATATTGATAGATGAAACACCAAAAGCTAAGGCCAACATTGTTACAGCATTTGGAAAAATAATTTTGGGATTGTTTTCTTTGTTTACCATCTTTCACTCCTATTTTAATTTTGCAATTACAGTTTCACCAGCAACCATTGTCTGGCCAACCAAAACTTCAGGTTTTACCCCCTTAGGTAAATAAACGTCTAAACGGGAACCAAAACGAATCATGCCAAATACTTCTCCTACTTGCAATTCATCCCCTACTTTCAAAGGGCAATAAATACGACGCGCAACCAAACCGGCAATTTGAGTAAAAGCCAGTTGAACACCTTTATTTGTCGTTAAGAGTATTTCTTGGCGTTCATTGTCTTCGCTATCTTTTTCCGCCACACTGACAAACTTGCCTGGATGGTAATTTAAAGCCGTTACTTTTCCCGATACTGGTGCCCGATTCACGTGAACATTAAAGACACTCATGAAAATACTAATACGAGTTAATTTTTTATCTTTCATCTTAAAAGCCTTTGGGGTATTTACTTCTTCAATCTTACAGACAATACCGTCAGCAGGCGCCAAAATTAAATTCTTTCCCATCGGAATAACGCGCTCTGGATTGCGAAAGAAATAAAAAGAAAACAAGCAGAACGGCCCAAATAATAACCAAAACCATCCTGAAATGAATCCAAAAGCTATAGATATCAGCAATACGACTGCTAAAATTTTAAGTCCTTCACGATGAACGGGAGGCAACAAATAACGCCGCCAAGACAAATCAGGAAAATCTTTGTTTATTTTTTTCATGTATACTCCTTTTTTTGAAATTTACCTTAAAACATTTTTAAACAAAATGCAATTACTTTTTACTTGACTTTTAATTTTTCTTTATATAAAGTAGAAGTATGATGTTCAGACAATCGTATTTTTCAAAAAATAAAGAGAGTATATCTGAACCTAAAACCCAATCGGACGGCAAACACCGTCCGATTTTTTTATACAAAACAAAGGAGGAAAAATGACACTAAAACAAATCGTTATCACTGGCGGACCTTGTGCAGGCAAAACAACCTGTCTCAGTACATTAGAGCAACGTTTAACTGAAAAGGGATGCAAAGTTATTACGGTACCGGAGGCTTCCACTGAAATGACTTTATCGGGAATTCAAGTACCAGAGGTTGGAATCTTAGCCTACGAAAAAATGCTGATAGAGTTTCAACTAGCTAAAGAAAAAATGGCAAAAGAAGCGGCTTCTTTTTATCCCAAGTGTGTTATTTTATTGGACAGGGGTATTCCTGACTGTAAAGCCTATATGAATCAAGAAGATTACCGAAAAATTTTATCGCAACATCAGATTCAAGAAAATGAAGCCATCAATAGGTATGATGCCGTTTTCCATTTAATCACTGCAGCTAATGGGGCCGAGCAATTTTATACTTGTGCCAACAATCCAGCACGACGAGAAAACGATTTAGATGTCGCTCGTTTAACTGATGAGCGTACTCAGCAAGCTTATATAGGACACCCACACTTACGCGTTGTTGATAATTCCACTGACTTCCACGAAAAAGTTAATCGTCTTTGTAATGGAGTTTTTGACGTACTCGGAATACCAGTTCCTTTGGAAATAGAACGCAAATTTTTGATTCAACGTCCCGATGAAGATACCTTAAAATCACATGGAGGTGTTGCACAAAAGATTGTGCAAGCATATTTACCATCAAATGGCGATACAGAAAGACGCATCCGACAACGAGGTAATGAAAACGGCTTCGCTTACTTTTACACTGAAAAGAAATCTTTTTCCCCACTTAAACGCATTGAAAAAGAAAGAAAGATCTCTCAAAAAGAATTTTTATCTTTACTAACAGATGCCCAAAACATTCTTAATAAAACTCGTTGGTGTTTTTTGGATAAAGGGCAATATTTTGAGCTAGACACTTTTGACTCAGATCAAGATCATGCACTTTTAGAAATTGAATTGACTCACGAAAATCAAAAAATCAATCTACCCAATTGGTGTAAGTCTATTCAAGAAGTAACAAACATGGAAGAATATCGTAACCATTCTATTGCTTCAAAAGGATTTCCTATGATCTATCCATGACACAAGAATAATTTCAAGACCAAATAAGAGCAATTAGAGGATTTTTTTATTTGGGTATTATAATACCACATAAAAAATGCTTGACATTATTACTCTTATTTGATATAATGCATCCGTTTTTTAACAAAAAGGAAATTAAAATGACAACAAAACAAACACAAAATATCAAGCCAGCTGACGCTGATATCAAATGGTATTTGATTGATGCGACTGATTTGGTTTTGGGTCGTTTGGCCAGCCAAATTGCCACCATTTTACGTGGTAAGAACAAAGCTTGCTATACCCCCAATCAAGACTGTGGCGATTATGTTGTAGTAATCAATGCTGCTAAAATCGTTGTTACAGGCAAAAAAGAAGAACAAAAGCATTACTATCATCACACCGGCTATATCGGCGGTATCAAAGATGTCACATTAAAGGCTCAATTAGCTGAACATCCTGAACGCGTTTTAGTTAACGCCGTGAAGAAGATGATTTCTCGTAATAAGTTGGGACGTCAACAAATGACAAAATTGCGTGTATTTGCTGGTGCTGAACATACTCATGCCGCGCAAAACCCAATCGTGTTGGATATTGCCAAAAAAAATCCCAAAAATAAGAGAGGTGAATAATGGTCGCGAAAAAAGAAACAACAAAAAAAGAAACAACCAAGAAAACAACCAAGAAGACAACGGCTAAAAAAGAAACAGCTGTCAAAACAGTTGTGGAAAAGAAAGTTTCTAAAGTTGCTAAAAAATCTTTGGAAGACTTAAAGACAGTTGTCAAAGAGGAAAAAGCTGTTGAAACTCCTAAAGCAGAAGTCAAAGAAGTAAAGGTAGAAGTTCCTGCCAAACGTGAACCCAAAAAGGATAAATTTGGTCGCAGTCAAGCCACTGGTAAAAAGAAGAATGCTATCGCCCGTGTTTTCGTAAAATTGGGAAAAGGTAGAATTACAGTGAATGACAGAGATATGAAGGATTACTTCCCTCGCCCAGTGTTACAAATGATTATCACTCAACCTTTCGTCGTGACGAATCGTTTGGGAGAATTTGATGTCGTTTGTACTGCAACTGGTGGTGGACTTTCTGGTCAAGCTTATGCTTTGCGCCACGGAATCAGTCGTGCTTTGGATTTATTTGAACCTGAATTACACAGTACATTAAAGAAGGCTGGATTCTTAACACGTGATAGTCGCGTTGTTGAACGTAAGAAGCCCGGTCTTTCCAAAGCCCGTAAGAGATTCCAATTCTCGAAGAGATAAAAAAATCTTACTTTTACAGGGCATCCTTGGATGCCCTGTTTTTATATCAATTATTCGTTGAAAATAAAATAGATTTAATTTTTTTATAAATATCTGTATTATCCTGAATACCTTCAAATAATTTCGCATGTTTTCCATAGGCATAAAGTGGAATATCTGCAGCAGTATGCCAATTAGAAGTAAAACGACAATCATCAGTTAAACCACCAGTTTCATGGTCAGCCAATACTACTAAAGTTGTTTCTGGATTTTTATAAACAAAGTTACTCGCCTTCATAACAGCATAATCAAAATCATAAAGTTCTTTTTTCATTTCTTCTAATTTATTGTCATGAGACCTTTTATCAATTTTTGCCCCTTCAAACATGGCAAAAAATCCTTTTTTATCAGAAGAATTTGATAATTTTTCTAATCGACGCGTTACCTCATTTGAAATTTTTCCCACAGGGACAGCAATATCCATCATTTGAGCAGCATTTGCTCTATCTGCATTGATTTTCTCATCATCATGTCGATTAGTCACATGCGCATAAAACGCAGAAGGAGTTGCCCCTGTTGCCTTATCATTGGAATAGATACCCACTAAATAACCTTTTCGAACAGCCTCCTCCGCAATTGTTTCACAATCTTCTTGATTAGGTAATTTCCCTAAAAATGAATTATTTGTTTTTTGCCCACATGAGTATGCCGTTGCAGAAGCCGCAGAATCTGTTATTTTATTATCTGCGGAGTAGGTATGAACTTTTCCTTTTACAGGTAAAGAATTTAAATACAAAGATTTATCTTGCGCCGCACACTTTAAATGGTTCACCCCCATACCATCACCAATCATCAGGATAACATTATCCGCTAATGAAACAGTCGACACCAAACAAACCGAAAGCAATAATCCAAACTTATACATGTTTCTCCTCCCCTCACTATAGATTAGTATACTATAAAAATGACCTTGTCAATCATTAATTTTAATATTTTCTAATATCAAACTATAGCATATCAAATTTTGAAAGAAAAAAATAATTTTTCCACTTGACAATGTTCGCTTTTTGTTCTAAAATCAGAACAAAACAAGAACAAAGGAGTATTCAATGACACCAAAACAACATATTTTATGGGAATTTATACGAAATTACTCTCAAAAAAATGGATATGCCCCTAGCTTCGATGAAATGAAAGATTTTATGAATTTAAAATCAAAATCTAGTATTCATCGTTTAGTTAAAGAGCTAGAAGAACAAGGTATTCTTTGTCGCAAGCCCTATCAGACAAGGGGATTGGCATTAGCTGAAGCTAAAGAAATTGCCAATGATGATTGCACATATTTACCTTTATATGGTAAAATTGCAGCAGGATTACCCATAGAAGCTATTGCTAATGAAAGTGAAAAAATCGCTGTTCCAAATGACATGATTGGGCAAGGCGATTATTACGCTCTGACGGTGGAAGGCGATTCGATGATTGGAGCTGGCATTATGAATGGAGATACAGTTATCATCAAGCATGCTAAAGATGCTAATAATGGTCAAATTGTAGTGGCTTTAATTGATGAATATGAAGTTACACTTAAAAAATTCCACAAAAGAGGACATTCTGTAGCATTGGAACCAGCTAATCCTGCTTATGAAACACGTATTTTTACAAATGATCGAGTTGAGGTTCAAGGAATTTTGGTAGGACTTATGCGCCGTTATGAAGGAAATTAAAATGAGAGCTGAAGAATTAATCGAAAATTTTTCCTATTTAACAGATTGGGAAGATAAATATCGCTATTTAATTGAATTGGGAGAACAAATGGAAGTTTTACCCGAATCTGAATGTGTGGATGAATATAAAGTACAAGGTTGCCAATCCCAAGTTTGGATAAAAGGTGAAAAAAAAGGTAATAACTTTTATTTTAAAGCCAACAGCGATGCCATCATCGTACGTGGCTTAGAAGCGATTTTATTGACGTTTGTGAATGGAAAAACCGCAAATGACATTCGCACACTCAATTTGGCTGAAACTTTCAAAAAACTGGGGTTAGAAGAAAACCTATCCCCTACTCGACGCAATGGTTTTACTGCTATGGTTGAGAGAATCCATACTTTGATAGGTAAGCCAACCCCTTAAGAGCTAGAGATTTTTCACGAACAACTTTAACCGATATTTTTTGATTAAATTTGGGTAATTTAGGATTGTGAAACGCTTTTAGAAAATCTTGCATATCTTTTTTATTTTTGGGGATTAAACCACCCCACAAATAAACATGAGATACCATCAGCCCTGTAGCAATATTTCCTGCTGTTGCCCCCCATAACTCATAAAAATTTTTGTATGATTGTATGGCTTTTTTATCACCCTGATAACGCAGTTCATCCAATAATTTAGCTGAACGAATCGTTTTATCTCCATCCAATCCATGATAAATACGTACAATTCCCTGCCCAGAAATCAGATATTCTTGTTTATAATTCATCTTACTCAATACCAAACCAAATTCACAAGGATAAACGATTCCGTTTAATATCAAAGAAGATCCCATTCCTGTTCCAACATTCATAAGCAAAGCTTTTCGATTTTGGGGTAATTTAAGCCCATAACCTTGCGCCACCATATCATTAACAATCAATGATTTTTTTAAATTAAATCTTCTTTTTAACTCTGATTCAGACAACTTCCAATTAGGACGATTTGACCATTGAACTCTACCCCTTTCAGTAGGTCCCGCAACAGATAAAACAATCCCGGATAATCTTTTTTTTTGAACAAAAGTCTCCAATAATTTTATCGGTGTTTTAAAATCACCACAATCAAAAACAGTCATACACCCTATTTTACCAGCATTTAAATAAGCTAGCCGCGCGTGTGTTCCACCAATATCTGCCAATAAAATTGTCATTTTTTACCTTAAAAAAATACTCCATGATCACGTAAATAAGATACTAACTGTGTTCGCACAGATAAATGTTCTGTTTTTAATAGTCGCTCAATGTAATCTTGCAATTCAATCTGGTTTACTCCACGTAAAGCAGTCTTAACACGCAACAAACTTCGCGGATTCATAGATAAAGAAGTATAGCCCAAACCGATTAAAGCCAAGGCATCTACCGTACGCCCTGACATTTCCCCACACACAGAGCATGAAACATGCGCCTCTCGGCAAACTTGTTGTATGTAAGCCAATGCCTTTAAAAACATTACATCTAAGTTATCGTATCTCGATACGACATTAACATTACCACGATCTGCTGCAAACATAAATTGCATTAAATCATTGGTTCCAACTGATATAAAATCAAACAAATGAATAAAATTCTTCAACCCAAAAATTAATGAAGGAATTTCCAGCATACTACCAACATGAATCTCAGATGGTAGTACCTCGCCTCTTTTTTCTGCATTTTTCAATTCTAATTCTAAAGTTTTTTTAGAGGCCAAAAATTCACTAACATTTGCAATCATGGGAAACATCACCCACAAAGCTCGTCCATCCACAGCCCGAATTAATGCACGCAACTGAGTACGGAGTAATGCTCTCCGATCCAATGTCATACGTGTAGAACGCCATCCCATCGCAGGATTTTCTTCTTTTTCATGACGCACATAAGGCAAAACTTTATCTGAACCAACATCCAGAGTTCTAAAAATAACGGGTCTTCCTTTAGCATGGGCTAAAACTTTTTGATAAGTTTTTACCTGCTCAGCACAGCTAGGTAATTCTTTAGCCAACATAAAAGGCAACTCTGTACGATAAAGTCCCACTTTATCAAAATAAGGAGCATTTGCTAACAATAAATCATCGGCTAACCCCAAATTAACTCCCAATTCAATCTCTTGACCATCTAACGTTTGAGCTGGTTTATCTTTATTTTTGTTTTCTTGCGAAATACGTTTCTTTTCGCTTTCTTGATAACGATGCATTTCATCAACAACATCATCTGATGGATTTTGATAAAGCCGACCATTTTGGGCATCTAAAATCAGCGAATCTCCTGTTTGAATTTGCTGACAAATATTTTCTATACCTCCCAACAAAGGAATACCATAAGCCCGAGCAACAATTGTCACATGCATTGTTTGACTACCTTCTGTTAACACAATTCCTTTGATTCTAGACAGATCATAATCCAATAATTCCGCAGGCCCTAAACTTTGTGCCACCAAGATAACCTGTTTGGGAATAACTCTAACTTTTTTTCCAGACTTTAATCGCTCTAAAATATGCAAAACACGTACAGCTAAATCTTTAAAATCATTCAAACGTTCTCTCAAATAAACATCTTCGATTTGACCAATACGATTTGCAATTTGCTCTGTTGCTTGACATACCGCTGTTTCAGCATCAAATCCCTGTGAAATAATCTGAACAATTTGACAATTCCAACCACGATCCAATAAAAGCATTTTTGACATTTCCAGTAATGCTTTTTGTTCGTCAGCAATTTTAGTGGATAAGATTTGATCAAGTTCTTCCTGTAAAATACTACAAGCATTTTGAAAACGTTCTTTTTCCAATTCAGAATTAGATGTTCTTTGAGGAAGATATTGATCTAAAGGACGTAATACCAAAGCCTGAGCCTTGGCAAATCCTTCCACCAAAACAATACCATCAAAACGCTGTCTTGATAAAATCAATTTCTCCATCTTCCCCTCATTTTAAAAACCAGTTTAAAACCTTTATTACATAAAGTCAAGAGGAAAAAATTTTAATTTATTTAAATTACATATCTTCTAAAAACGTCCGTAACTTTCTGGAACGGGTTGGATGCTTTAATTTACGTAAAGCCTTGGCTTCAATCTGACGAATACGTTCACGTGTCACAGCAAATTGAGCGCCCACCTCTTCCAAAGTATGATCTGTATTCATACCTATACCAAAGCGCATACGTAGGACACGCTCTTCACGAGGAGATAACGTAGATAAGACTGCTGTGCAAGATTGACGTAAATTTGCCTGAATCGCAGCTTCCAAAGGCTGAATAGTATTTTTATCTTCAATAAAATCACCTAAATGTGTATCTTCTTCATCACCCACAGGAGTTTCCAAAGAAATTGGCTCTTTAGCAATTTTCATCACCTTTTTAATTTTCTCAGCTGTCATATTCAGACGAGGTGCCAATTCTTCTGGTGTTGGTTCATGACCTGTTTCCATTTGTATTTGATGTGAAGTACGTAGCATTTTATTAATAGTTTCAATCATATGTACGGGAATACGAATCGTTCTAGCCTGATCAGCAATCGCACGGGTAATAGATTGACGAATCCACCATGTAGCATAGGTTGAAAATTTATTTCCACGTTGATACTCAAACTTATCCACAGCCTTCATCAGGCCGATATTCCCTTCTTGAATCAAATCCAAAAATTGTAAATTTCGGTGCATATAACGCTTTGAAATAGCAATCACCAAACGCAGGTTAGCCTCTATCATTTCCTGCTTAGCCTTGTTCATTTCTTGTCGACCTTTACGGACAACATTGACCAAATTTCTATAAATCGCAATTGGCATTCCTGTTTCTTTGGAAATATTCAAAATACTTTCATAAATGGCACGGGCTTCTTGGCGACACTTATCATAAAACATATTCCATGCCTTACTTTTACTAACGATTTTCTTTTTCAACCAATTAGCATCACCTTCGTGCTCTTTATAAACTTTTAAAAATTCATCACGATCAATTTTACAACTTCCTGCTAAACGCATCAAACGACCTTCCTGCATCATCAAGGCAGAATTAATGTCATTGATCCGATTGACCAACATATCCAAATGCACAGGATTCAAATGCAACTGCTTAATATCCTCTACCAAAGAAGCACGTAAATTCTTATATTTACTTGTTAAATTATTATCGGATTTCTTTTGCTTAATTACTTTGTTTAAGTAATCAGTCTGTATTTTTAAAAACTTTTTGAAATTTTGTTCAATTTTAAACAAAGAATCCAAAACAACTGGCAATAAAGTGATTTCCATTTGATCCAAAGAGAGCATTCCCTCTTCTTCATCTTCTTCAGGTTCATCAATATCATCGTTTTCTTGAGATTCTCCATCAACATTTTCCTGTGGTGGTGCAACAATAGCCGAACGTGTTAATTCTGTTTTAGGAGCATCTTCCATAGCGGCTTCTAAATCAATAATTTCCCGTAACAAGACCCTTCCTTCTGATAAATCTGCATGCCAATCAGATAATTGCTGTGCTGTCAAAGCTGATTCAGCCAAACCATCCATCATCACACCAAAACCAGCCGCAATACGTTTAGCAATAGCAATTTCACCTTCTCGAGAAAGTAAATCAACAGAGCCCATTTCACGCAAATACATACGCACCGGATCTTTAATCCCAGGCATTGCCATCACAACAGCCGCCTTAGCATCTACTTCTGCATTCTCTGCTGACGCTTCATCATCAACCTTTGATGGTTTATCAATAACATCTGTAATATCATCTGTGTTATCAACCAAATTGATACCCATTTCAGTCAAAGCCGTAACAAGCTGTTCCCATTTATCCTCAGTTTGTGCCTCTAAGGGCAAAACCTTACGCAAATGCTCTATCGCCAAAAACCCCCGTTCTTTACCTTGCTCAATCAGGCTTGCAAATAATGTACGAGAATCTTGGACCTCTTCATCCAAAGTGTCTTTTTTTAATTGAATTGATGTCATGTTAAAACCCACCCTAAAATAAAATTGCCTAGTAATTTTAACATTTTTTTTTCAATAAGTCAATTCTTTATTCAAAAAAATAATCAAAAAAGATGTATTGACAATCCATATCCTTTTATGTAGAATAAACGTAATAGTTGTATTCAAGGAGGAACAAATGAAAAAATCGTCCCAAACTCGAGGAAATATTAGAGGCCGTCTAGCCGATGGAACACCAAACCCTATTGATCTACACGTCGGTAAACGAATGCATTTACGCCGTACTATGATGGGCATGAGCCAAGAACGATTGGCATCAAAGTTGGGGGTCACTTTTCAGCAAGTCCAAAAATACGAAAAAGGCCTTAATCGAATTGGAGCAAGTCGTTTGTGGGATGTCGCTCAGGTTTTGGGAGTTGGAGTTGAATTTTTTTATGAAGATTTAGATAAAAATTCTCGAGATCAAAGTCCCCGTAAGATAGCTCCTACCCCTCAACTATCTGATGGTTCAGAAGAAATTTTTGATATGGATGCATGGTTCAGAAAAGATGTCATTGCGTTGATTAAAGCTTACACAAAGATCAAAGATCCCGGTATAGCAAAAAATGTGCTAAATTTAGTTGAATCAATGGCTGAAAAAAAAAGTGATAAAGAATAATCACATCCCCATCATTATTTTAATTTCGTCGGAAAGTTTATCCACCGTCCAAGGAGGATCAAAGGTTAAGTTCACTTTCACAATCCCTACCCCCACAACAGATGCCACTGCATGAGCCGCCATCTGAATCATTTCTGGACCCATAGGGCAAGTGGGAGAAGTCAAAGTCATTTCAACCTCTACATCTCCATTTTCTTTTTGATCTATTTTATAAATAAGACCCAAGTCATAAACATTTAACATCAATTCAGGATCTTGAACAGATTTAAGAGCACCAATAATATCCTCTTTGGTGGCTTTTATAACTCCTTTTTCCAAAGGAATTCCCGCCTCAGCCGAATAATCAATTTCCATTGGTTCAGGAAGTTCTGTTAAATCTGTTTTAAATTCTTCTATCATTTAAAAAATCCTATCGCCTTATTCAAAGCTACTATAAAAGTGTCTATATCATTTTCATCGTTGTATAATCCCAATGATACACGAATACTGGCTGATATATCAAAGACTGCATGTAAAGGCATTGCGCAATGATGTCCCACGCGCACACAGACATTTTGTTTGGCCAAAATTATACTCAAATCATTGGGGTGAATTCCAGATATATTAAAAGCTACCAGACCTATTTTTAAATCAGGGTCTCCCAAAAACTGAATTCCTGGAACTTCTTTTAATCTTTGAATCAAATAATCAAAAATAGATTTTTCTTGCTTTTGAATCTTATTCCATCCGATTTGTGCCATATAATCCAAAGCTGACTTTAAAGCAATTGCTTCGGCAATAGGCGGTGTACCAGCTTCCAAACAAGCCGGTAATTCAGCAAAAGTTGTTTCTTTGACAGACACCTTATCAATCATATCACCACCAAACTGATAAGGAGGCAATTTTTCCAAAACTTCCTTTTTGCCATAAAGAACACCTATCCCCGTTGGACCATAAATCTTATGTCCCGAAAAAGCCATATAATCACAATCCAATTTTTTAACATCAATCGGTGAGTGACAAATACTCTGGGATGCATCCAATAAAACTTTGGCACCTTTTTGATGGACTAGATTAATGAGTTCACTCACAGGATTCAATACACCCAATACATTGGACATTTCTGCAACAGCTACCAACTTTGTTTTAGGCGACAATTTCTTTTTTAAATCATTCATATCCCAAGTACCATCAGGCAAAATACTAAACACCTTAAATGTCGCACCCGATTTTAGACATGCCTGTTGCCATGGAACAAAATTAGCATGGTGTTCAGAAATACAAATTAAAACTTCATCATTTGGTTTTAAGGTTTGAGCATAACCAGATGCCACCAAATTGATAGCTTCGGTTGCTCCCTTTGTGAAAATTATTTCTTTGGTATCAGCTCCAATAAAGCGAGCTACAGCTTGTCGTGCATCCTCGTACATTTTTGTTGCATTGTTCGCCAAAGAACAAGTCCCACGATGTACATTAGAATAATAATGAGCATAAAAATCCGTTAAAGAGTCAATCACAACTTGTGGCTTTTGGGCAGAGGCCGCAGAATCCAAATAAATTAATTTGTCATCAAAAATCGAAAAATCTTTTTTAAACATTTTCATCCACCCATTTTGAAATTATAGCATCAAATTCAGTTGACATCAAGTCCCCCAAGAAAGACTGCAATAAAAGTCGACGAGCTTCTTTTTGAGTTAACCCACGTGCTTGCAAATAAAACAATTGATTTTTATCCAAAGGTCCTACAGCAGAACCATGAGCACACTGCACATCATCAGCCCAAATTTCCAATTGTGGAGTTGCTGAAACGATTGCCTTTGGGGATAATAAAACAGCTCGATGATTTTGTCGTCCATCGCATTTTTGTGAATCTTTTGGAATTTCAATTGTCCCCACAAAATCGACGCATCCAGAATCAGCAACCAACCCCTTAATTTGCTGAATTGAGGTGGTATTTTTAACTTTATGTAAAACTTTAATATTTATATTTATCTTATTGCATTTATTTATTAAATAACCACAATTTATTTGGCATTTTGCTCCTTCTCCAGCCAAAACAACTAAAACATTCAAATTTTGGTCCATTTGCAAAAAATCAGCCCTCAAAAATCCATCCTTTTGAACATTAAAAACCCATTGGCCATCCATCGGATTTTGAATATCCGTTCCTTTTTGTTCATGAATCAAAAAAGGATTAGAATTTGTCATAACCTTTTGCCTCAATTTCTTTAACTAAGTCCGCAGATCCTGTTGTCAAAACCTGACCATCACGCATCACAGATACTTTATCAGGTTTAACATATTGCAATAGATCATCATGATGTGTGATAATCATGAAACTGCGATGTTTTTCACGCATCACAGATACAGCCTGTCCCACCACTTTTAATGCATCTACATCCAAACCAGAATCCATTTCATCCAAGATACATAAATCTGGTTCTAACATAGCCATTTGAAAAGTCTCTAAACGTTTTTTTTCACCTCCTGAAAATCCTACATTGACAGAGCGTTTGAGCATTTCAGGAGATATATCCAATGCTTTTGCACGCAAGTTCATATACTTCATAAATTGAACAGCATCCATAGGATCTTGTCCCAAAAACTTACGTTTTGTATTCAATGCTGTTTTTAAAAATTGCGCCATACCAACACCAGGCAATTCAATTGGATATTGAAAAGCCAAAAAGATACCACTATTGGCACGTTCATCAGGTGCCATTTTGAGTAAATTTTTTCCTTTAAATAAGATTTCACCTTCAGTCACCGTGTAAGAGGGATGCCCAACAATTACAGATGATAAAGTACTTTTACCACAACCATTAGGTCCCATGATTGCATGAACCTCACCTGTTTGAATTGTTAAATTTAGCCCCTTTAAAATTTCTTTATCACCAACTTTAGCGTGTAAATTTTTAATTTCTAACATTATCCCACACTTCCTTCCAATTGAATTCCAATCAATTTCTGAGCCTCTATTGCAAATTCTAGAGGTAATCTTTGCATCACCTCACGACAGAAACCATTAACAATTAAACCCACAGCCTCTTCAGAGGAAAGTCCTCGTTGCATTGCATAAAAAAGCTGTTCTTCACTAATTTTACTGGTCGTCGCTTCATGCTCAATCGCGGCTGTTTCGTTACTTGATACCATAACCGGTATTGTATGCGCACCACAAGTATCCCCAATCAACAAACTATCGCATTTACTGACATTTTTAGCATTGTCCGCATTAGGTGCCATTTTGACTATTCCACGATAAGTATTAGAGGATAATCCTGCTGAAATACCTTTTGAAATGATGGTAGAGGTTGTATTTTTTCCTAAATGAATCATCTTTGTTCCAGTATCAGATTGCTGATGATTGTTAGTCAAAGCTACCGAATAAAATTCACCCACTGCATTATCACCTTTTAAAATACAACTAGGATATTTCCAAGTAATAGCTGATCCTGTTTCCACCTGAGTCCACGAAAGTTTAGCATTATTTAATACAAGTCCACGTTTTGTAACAAAATTATAAATACCCCCTTTCCCATATTTATCTCCTGGATACCAGTTTTGTACAGTGGAATATTTGACATTAGCTCTATCTCTGACGACAATTTCAACCACAGCCGCATGTAATTGGTTTTCATCACGCTGCGGTGCGGTACAACCTTCCAAATAACTGACAGATGATTCTTCATCCGCGATAATTAAAGTACGTTCAAATTGTCCAGCCTGTTTTGCATTAATACGAAAATAACTGGAGAGTTCCATCGGACATTGAACTCCTTTTGGAATATAAACAAAAGAGCCATCTGAGAAAACAGCACTATTCAAACAAGCAAAAAAGTTATCTGTATAAGGTACAACAGACCCCAAATATTCTTTAACCAATGCTGGATACTGCTTCACTGCTTCTCCAAAAGAACAAAATAAAATTCCTCTTTTTTTAAGTTCCGTGGAATAAGTTGTCGTAATAGAAGTACTATCAAAAATAGCATCTACCGCTACACCAGCCAATTGCTTTTGTTCTTTTAACGGGATACCCAATTTTTCGTATGTCTTTAAAATTTCAGGATCAACTTCTTCCAAAGATTTTGGCGCTTTTTTATGCGGAGTTGAATAGTAATAAATATCTTGATAATCAATTGCAGGATAATCCCCTTTTAACCAATGTGGTTCCTTCATTGTCAAAAATTTCTGATAGGCCTTCAATCGAAATTCCAACAACCAATCAGGTTCCCCCTTTTTCTGCGATATAAAACGAACAACATTTTCATTCAAGCCTTTAGGAGCATACTCGGATTCAACATCCGTCTCAAAGCCCTCCTTATAGGGAGAATTGACAACTTTTAAAATATCTGATTGATTTTTCATGCTATAAATATGCCCTATTTTCAAAAAAAAGTCAAGAAAAAGTATTTTTTACTTGCATAGTAAAACAAAAAAGGCTACTGTGTTCTGAACAGGGAGAAATAAAGATGTATCTATTTGTTTTTTTAGCAATTTTTTTCATCTGGGCTGCGATTGCTTCTGTATTATGCTGCATTCTACTGAGACGTTCACAGCGCACACAGAATCAAATAGACCAACTAATTGAAGAAAGTGCTAACAAGACAAAAGAATTAAATACAGTTCATCAAAAAAGCAAAAATCCTTTAGGCCCCTGGCTTACACCCAGCACTAAAAGCTATACTTTACATCTAGATAAAAATGGTAAAATTACACAGATAGACAGCAATTTATTGGAATTATTAGGATATCGTAAAAAAGATTTAGTGGGAAAAAATATTTATGGCACATTAATGCCAAGTATTTCATCTAAAGAGCCATTAGAAACAAGTATTGTTCGTCGTATTTTTACCAATCCTCACCTTTATACAGAACATGAAACAGAATTAACCACAAAATCAGGAAATAAAGTTTGGATTACTTGGACAAATAAAATGGTTTATGATAACAAGAAAAAGCCTACAGAAATATGTTCTGTTGGTTTCGATGTTACTAAACGAAAAAACTTGGAATCAGAACTGCAATTTTTGGCCTCCACCGACCCCCAAACTGGCGTTTTAAACAAACAAGCTCTCTTAGAAATTGGGACTCGTGAATTAAAACGCAGTATTCGCTACAAACATGAATTCTCTGTATTATCTTTAAAAATATATTTAACGAATGATGAAAATTTAGATCAACAAATTGGTGATAAGATTTTACAACAAGTTGTCACTCTGTGCCGTCGTTCTATTCGGGATGTAGATTATCTGGGGCGTGTAGGTGAAAATGAATTTTGTATGCTGTTGCCTGAAACTCCAGCCAATCAAGTAATTCATCTCCAAGATCGCATTCAACAAAAAATAGATGATTATAATCAAAAAAACAAAAATCCCCCACATATTCATGTTGAATTTAATTCAACAGGTTATATACCGAAAGATTCTTCTGTGGATGATATTATTGTACGAGCGTTAGAAAACATCAAAAAAAGGCCAAAAAAATGACACAACTTACCTTAAAGAATGAAAAATTATCTGTGGGTATTCTGCCAGAATGTGGTGGTTCTTTATCTTTTTTCAAATATCAAGAAAAAGATATTTTACGTCCCTCCGATCTAAATGAAACAGAAGCAAATAACACTTCTCTTTTTCCAATGATTCCCTATACCAGTTTTATTTCTGATGGACATTTCCCTTATTTTGGTATTACGAGGAATGTCCCTACAAATTCCCCTATCAGTAAATATCCAATGCATGGCGATATTTGGCGCTCTAAACTAAAAGTCGTTGATCAATCATCTACCTCTGTTGAATTACAGGTAGTTCATAAAAAATCGGAAGGTTTTCCTTTTGATTATACAGCAAATGTTATTTACACACTGGATGGAGAAAATTTATTAGTTACTCTAAAACTCCAAAATAACACATCTTTACCTATGCCTTATGGACTGGGTTTACACCCATTTTTCAAGCTCAATAAATCAACAAAAATAAAATACAATGCTCAAAATATTTGGTTCCGCGGAGGAGATCCAATTTTAGGTCATCCTTATGTTATTCCTCCAGCTCTTGATTTTTCTAAAGCTCGCTCTCTACCTCATACGACTTTAGATATCAGCGTGGATAATTGGGACGGGATGGCAGAAATTATTGATGACTCTTATACACTGAAAATAACAGCCGATGAAACTTTTGGACATTTAATTGTACATGTACCGCGCGGAAAAAATTTCTTTTGTTTAGAGCCAGTCTCACATACACCAGATGCTTTCAATCTTGCTGCACAAGGTATCGTTGGTACAGGTATTCAGAGTTTAGGCCCACAACAAAGCGTCTCTCATACAATTACTTTTTCACTGAAAGGTAACCAATGATCCCTTTAACAAAAATTATTGCCACATTAGGACCTGCAACTTCAAATGAAAAACAAATTTCTAGTCTTATAAATGCGGGCGCCTCTATTTTTCGTTTAAATTTTAGCCACGGATCTTATGAAGACCATTTGAAGCGCATTCAAATCATTCGTACTTTAGCAAAAAAAAATAGGACCCATTACACAATTTTAGCAGACATGCAAGGGCCAAAACTACGCGTTGGTCATTTCATAAATAATCAGATTACTTTAAAACGAGGACAAACCTTCATTTTAGATACGAATAAAACACCGGGAAATGAAAAGAGAGTGCAACTGCCTCATCCCGAAATTTTTAAGGCATTAAAAGCCAAAATGAATTTATTATTAAATGATGGAAAAATTGTTTTAAATGTTCAAAAAATAACCTCAAAACAAATTACAACCAAAGTCATTGTAGGAGGCGAACTTTCTGATCACAAAGGTGTTAATGTTCCTGATGTTATTTTACCAATCAGTGCTTTAACAGAAAAGGATAAAAAAGATTTAAAATTTGCCCTAACTGCTAATATAGACTGGATCTGTCTCTCTTTTGTTCAAAAAGCTGAAGATATCCGCTTAGCGCGCCGCTTAATTGGCAATAAAGCCAAGATTTTGGCTAAAATTGAAAAACCAGCTGCAGTTCAAAATATTACAGAAATTGTGTCGGAAGCAGATGCCGTAATGGTCGCACGTGGTGATTTAGGAGTAGAATGCCCTATCGCCTCTGTTCCTGGTTTACAACGTAAAATCATTGCCGCATGTCGTTTGGCTGGCAAACCCGTTGTAGTAGCGACCCAAATGCTGGAAAGCATGATTGAAGCACCTGTTCCCACACGAGCTGAAGTATCCGATATTGCAACAGCCGTTTGTGAAGGAGCGGATGCCATTATGCTATCGGCAGAAACTGCTGCTGGAAAAAATCCAATTCAAGCTGTTCAAACAATGCGTGAGGTTATCCTACAAACACAATCTGATCCCGATTATCATCAATATTTATCAGCTTTGCGTTTACCTCTTGATGGAACAATTGCTTGCGCAATTACGTCATCAATGCGTCGAATGATTCAATCTTTGGAACACCCTGGTTGTATTGCAACTTATACTGTTTCTGGGCACACAACTTTACGTGTGGCACGAGAAAGAGCTTTGGTTCCGATTCTGGGAATGACTGTTTCTGAAAAGACAGCTAATCAAATGGGGTTAATTTGGGGCGTAGTACCTGTTCTAACAAAGACGGTTAAACACATTGGAGAAGTGGCACCTTTAGCCACCGAACATGCCAAAAGGAATCACTTGATTAAACGAGGCGAACAAATGATTATCACAGCAGGTTATCCTTTTGGTCATCAAGGTTCCACAAATATCCTACATATTGTTGATATAGCTTAACAATCTCTTGACCACCCTAAATACAACTGACGTGTTTACCAAATATTTAGCTGCATATGTTGGATGTAAGAGGGTAAAGAGCAATGGTTTATTAGACAAATGGTGCCCAGGAAGGGACTCGAACCCCCACCCGTTTGACCGGACCAGCACCTGAAACTAGCGCGTCTACCAATTCCGCCACCTGGGCACAGTGTCTATTTTAAAAAATTATCCCTTAAAAGTCAAGATTTTTTTGCCCTCTTGATTTTTTCAATAAATTATATTATTCTTCATCTATGATAGTTAAAAAATTTGTTACAAGCTCTTTAAGTAATAATAATTACATTGTAATCGATGAAGATTCTCGCGAAGCTATTTTAATCGATTGTTCGGGGGAAATAGATGATATTTTGGCATATATAGAACAACAAGGAGCCAATTTAAAATACATCCTATTAACCCATGGACATTTTGATCATATTCTTGGACTTAATCAATTATCTAATGCACTGGTTCAAAAAGCATATGTCCATAAAGATGATAAATTTTTGTTGGATAACATTAATGATTTTATGGACTTTATTCATTTTCATCATGTTGTTGCCCCAAAAATCAATCACTTCTTGGATGAAAATACAGATTTATCTTTAGGAAAAGATCCTATTCAAATCATTTCGACACCAGGACACACACCAGGTTGTGTATGTTTTTTAATCCAAAATTATCTCTTTTCAGGAGACACAATGTTTTATCAAAATCATGGGCGAACTGATTTACCCCAAAGTGATGAGAAGAAAATGCAAGATAGTTTACAAAAGTTACTCATTAACTTGCCTGAGGACACAAACGTTTTACCAGGACATGGCCCCCAAACGACGATTAGAGATGAACGTATTTTTTACAGAACAATTAAAAAATAGCTTGACTCAATTATTTTTTTAGGATAGACTTATGCTAAAGGGGAGAGACCAATGCCGGCAAAAGATTTACTTTTACAATTATATAAAAAATTTTATGATCAACGCTCCGTTTTAAGTAATGCGCCAAAATTAACGATTGATGCGACTCAAGTATCTGTGGATAATTTTGATGAAAATTTAGCAAATACAGAAATCAGCGCTCTTGTTTCATATTTATTGGGAATACAAGATGTCCAAAAATTGTCATGGAAAGAAGCATTGGCTTTGGTGGAAAAGTACTATGCAAATCAAGCTGAATGGCAAAAATTATTATTAGATTATTTTTCCTATAATTTGGAAAAAGAAAAAGAGAATATTACTAAAGAACAAACAACTTTTTTTCAAGATATTTTGAAAGAGTTAGAAAGTAAAAAGCCCCAATCAGAAGAAGTAAAATATTAATAAGTAGTGCTATTCAATTACTTACTTTTTAGATAACCGATGACAGCGGTGACAGAAGCCGGTGTGATGCCACGCATACGAGTCATGGTGCCAATGGTAGCTGGACGTTCACGTTGCAAACGTTCCACAATTTCGTTGGAAAGCCCCCCTACTTTAGCGTAATCAAAATTTTCGGGAATTTGCAAGGCTTCCTCTTTTTTAAAGGCAGCAATATCTTGAGCTTGACGTGCCAAATAACCTTGATAAATACCTTCAATTTCCAATTGTTCTGCTATATCAGCAGAAAATTTTTCCAGTTCAGGAAAAACTTTCACAACATCCAACCACTTCACATTCGGATACGCCAGCAGATCCAAAGGCTTGCGATTGTGGCCATCAACATTGACCTGAAAACCTAAAGTTTTGAGTTGTTTTGGCGTTTTATGAAGTGTCTTTACGTATTCACGTGCCTTGTCCAACGCACGTTTTTTGGCACGATACACCCTGGCGCGTTCTTTACCCACACAACCAACTTTAATGCCCAGTTCTGTTAAGCGCAAGTCGGCATTGTCCGCACGCATGCTCAAGCGATATTCAGCACGCGAGGTGAACAAGCGATAAGGTTCATCCACACCCAAAGTGGTAATATCATCAATCATTACCCCTAAATAGCTGTCCGCTCGATCCATAATGAGTTTTTTACGTCTTCCCAAAGATTTTAAACCAGCATTAACGCCAGCTAAAAGGCCCTGTCCTGCGGCTTCTTCATACCCTGTTGTACCATTGATTTGACCTGCCAAAAACAAATTCGGCACTTTCTTTGTTTCAAGAGTTAATTTCACTTCTCTGGGGTCCACATAATCATATTCAATAGCATAAGCATAACGCAGAATTTTAACATTTTCTAGCCCTGGAATAGAGCGGATGAAAGCATCTTGAACATCCTTAGGAACGCTAGTCGAAATACCATTCGGATAAATGCTATCTCCATTGCGAGTTTCAGGCTCCAAAAAGATGTGATGACTATCGCGTCCCTTAAAGCGCACTAATTTTGTTTCAATACTAGGACAATAACGTGGACCCACTGATTGAATTTGACCATCAAAAAGCGGTGCTCTGTCCAAATTATCCAAAATAATTTTATGCGTTTCAGGTGTCGTATGCGTAATCCAACACGGAATTTGGTCGGGGTTAAAATCATGTGTCATAAAAGAAAAAGGTTTGGGTGGATTGTCGCCATCTTGACGCGTACACTTTGACCAATCAATTGTATTTTTATCCAAACGGGCTGGCGTACCTGTTTTGAGGCGTCCTACCCTAAGCCCTAACTTTTTAAGGGCTGGCGTAATACCATAACAAGCTGGTTCACCGAAACGTCCACCTTTAATTTGTTCTGTGCCAATATGCATAACACCATTTAAAAAAGTACCTGTGGTCAGAACAACACATTTAGCATGAATGGGCTGACCATCCACCATAACCCCAGCAATTTTACTATCCCGAAAGATAAGATCCTCTGCAGAACCTTCTTTAAGAGTTAAGTTGGGATAATGAGCTAATTCTTCTTGCATATATTTCATATAAAGGGTTTTATCGGCTTGGGCACGAGGACCTTGAACGGCAGGTCCTTTACTGGCATTCAACATACGAAATTGAAGTCCAGCTTTATCTATGATTCGTCCCATCACACCATCCAGAGCGTCAATTTCACGCACCAATGTACCTTTACCAAGACCACCAATTGCCGGATTACAGGACATATCACCAATAGTTCTGATATGATGTGTCACAAGCAAAGTTTTGGCACCTACACGTGCAGAAGCAGTCGCTGCCTCACAGCCCGCATGTCCCCCTCCCACAACAATCACATCATACATCCCCATAATCTACGCCAAACTCCGTTCCTGTTGTTCTAAAAAAGTTTTCTGTTGTTTTAATTTTTGTTTTTGCTTTGATAGTGCAATTCCTGTCCCCATACTCACAACACCTGTTGCAATAGTTCCCATAAAACCAGCTTTTTTAATTTTCGTATTTGGAGATAATATTGTAGAAAGGCATGCCACATAACAAAGCAAAGATACAATAGAACGCCAGAAGTCACAATTATGATTTTTAATCAGTTTTTCATTTACTTTAATTTGTTGTTCATAATTGTCTCTTTGTTTTTCAATTTTTTCTTTGCCCACTTTTAATTGACCTTCAACCTCATTCAAAGAGATGAAATGACCATCTGGACCTTGGATAAAAATATCAATTTGTGGACCTTTTTGTTTGGGTAAAGAAAACATCATTTTTCCTTTCAAATTATGCCTTGGAAAGCTGGGCGTATTCTTTCAGGACCTGAGTTCTCTGTTCGGAAAGTTTTTGTTTCTTTTTATTCAGAAGGTGTCCCAATCCTGCATTTGAAAGTCCTACGCAAGCGGCCGTGGCTAAAGCTGTACTTCGCACTTTATTTGAATTACTGAACAAAGCGATCTCACAACAAGCACCAATTACACCTATACAAGCAAGAAATTTAAGTGTATCATAAAGGTGGACCCTACAGATTTTATTTGATAGACATTTATATTCTTCAAATTTTTCAGAAAGCTTTTGAGATTTCATTTCTTCCATGGGAACTCCTTTTTGATGGTGGAATTATATCATATTCTTTGGTAAAAGTCAAAAATCACTTCCCTATACAAAAATCACGGAAGATTACATCCAGAAGTTCATCCACTTCAATGCGCCCAGTTATGCGACCCAAGGCGCGAGCAGCCAAACGTAAATCTTCTGTTTTAAGTTCTAATGCTGGAGCGTTTAAAGCTAATTGTAAATATTCCACACATTCGGTGAGTGCTACACGGTAACGTTCACGAGTAATCGCAGCTTCACCAGAAAAAGAATCCGTTAAAATAGTTTTGATTTCATCCCAAAGGGCTATAATCCCTGCCCCCGTTTTAGCCGAAATAAAATGTTCATTTGTAGAGGGATTTTTCTTTAATAAATCGGATTTATTCCAAAGTATTATGACACGTTTTTTATCCAAAGCTTTTGGAAGTTTTTTGGTGTTTGGATAATCCTTAGCATCTTGGATAGAAAGAATTAAATCCGCCTGCTCTGCCCTCTTCACCGCACGACGAATTCCTTCAGCCTCTATTTCTTCATCAGAATTACGCAAACCAGCAGTGTCTGCTAAAATCACAGGGAAACCAGCTACATCCAAATGTGCTTCCACAATATCGCGTGTTGTTCCTGCTGTTTGAGAAACAATTGCAACGTCCTTTTTTGTCAGAGCGTTAACGAGAGAAGATTTCCCTACATTTGGTACTCCTAAAATTGCGATTTGAAAGCCTTCACGCAAACGTTCGCCACGGCGATTATCAGATAAATGTTCAGAAATTTTTTGAATAAGATCGTGGATATCTGTGTTAATCTCTTGTTCTTTTTCTGGTGGTATTTCTTCTTCTGGAAAATCAATGAAGGCTTCGGCATATGCCAAATGATGTACTAATTGCGCACGCCAACTTTCATAAAGTTTTCCCAAATTCCCATCCAATTGTGCTAAAGCCTGTTTACGCTGTTCCTCCGTTTCGGCATGCACTAAATCCAACAGACCTTCCGCTTCTGTTAAATCCATTTTACCATTAATAACAGCGCGTCGGGAATATTCGCCCCGTTCGGCCGGACGAAGACCTGAAATTTCTGAAAGAGCTTGCATAATTGATTGAATTACCCCACGTCCACCATGGACCTGGAGTTCTGCCACATCTTCCCCTGTAAAGCTGTGCGGCGCTTTAAAATATAAAATCAAACCTCTATCCAGTGCCTTTTCACCCGATTTGATTGTCCGAAAATAGGTACAGTTTGGTTTAGGATTTTTGAGATTACAAAGCTTTACTAAAACATCCAAAACTTTAGGGCCAGAAATACGGATGACAGCCACCCCAGCAGTACCAAGACCACTCGCCAATGCATAAATTGTATCACCCGAAGTGTACATTATAAATCCTCCAATACTCGATAAACCTCTCCACGCAATTCAGCTATTCCCAGGCCTGTTTCAGAGCTTGTCAACAACATTTCAGGATAACATGCAACATGTTCTTTTCCTTTGAGCATTGTTTTTTGGAAAACATCATCTAATTCTGATTTTTTAAGTTTATCCGCCTTAGTTAAAACAATATAATAACTAACACCAGCCTTATCCAACATTTTCATAATGTCTTCATCCACTTTCTTAAGACCGTGGCGCGAATCAATCAGTAAAAAAACACGCTTTAATTGTTGACGACCTCGCAGATAATTATGAATTAATTGCGTCCACGTTTGCACAATTTCTTTCGGAGCGGCCGCAAAACCATAACCAGGTAAATCCACCAAAAAAAACTGTTTTCCTACCTGAAAAAAATTGAGTTCTTGAGTACGCCCTGGAGTATTACTAGCACGTGCAATCAGCTTACCTGTAAGTGCATTGATAAGGGATGATTTACCCACATTAGAACGACCAGCAAAAGCAATCTCAGACAAACGCAAGGTTGGCAAATCTGATTCTGTTCTAACCCCACGGGAAAAAACAATATCCTGATCAAAAAGCGCCTTACCTTTGGTTTCGAACGCCATCACTTCACCTTTTTCATGATATAACGTTGTTGTATGATGGACAAGATATTACTCCAAGTCCAATAAATAATCAGACCCACTGCAAATTGCCCCATCATAAAGGTGAAAATAATCGGCATGAATTTAAACATATTAGCCTGTGCTTTATCAGTTGTTGCTGGTTGAGGTGTTAATCTTTGTTGGATATACATGGTAAGTCCCATTAATACAGGCATCACTCCCAAATTCAAAAAGCTAGGAATTGGCCAGGGAACCAAACCAAACAATGTAAATACAGAACTGGGATCCGGTGCCGATAAATCCTGAATCCAGCCAAAAAATGGAGCCTGTCTCATCTGAATAGAAACAGATAAAACCTTATAAAGAGCAAAAAATACAGGGATTTGAATCAACATAGGTAAACATCCACCTGCTGGATTGATTTTTTCACGTTTATAAAGTGCCATCATTTCCTGTTGTAAACGTATCCGATCATTTTTATAACGCTCCTGCAAAGATTTAATCTGAGGTTGAATCTTTTTCATTTGCGCCATAGAAACATAGGATTTTGTTGCCACAGGTAATAACAATAAACGTAATAATGTGGCAAACAACAAAATCGCAATACCCATATTTCCCACCAAAGCATAAAGCCATTGTAAAAAATAAAGGAAGGGTTTCGTCAAGAAATAAAACCATCCAAAATCTATTGTTAAATCAAATTTGGGAATATTATAAAGAGTCATATAATCATTGATCAAATTCAAATTCTTTGCACCAGCAAACATACGTGTTACCCGTGTAATAGACTGTCCCGAAGCCAGTGTCAACGGATTTGTTTTAAAGGTCGCCTGATAAACACCCTCATTTAAAGTATTTATAAGCTGTACTTGTTCGTCTGCTTGAGGAATCAAAACGGTTTGCCAATACTTATCTGTAATTCCCATCCATGTATTTTTAGTTTGATAAGAAATAGTTTCTTTTTCAATTTTAGAATAATTATTTTCTTGCAAACGGTCATTAGCCAATTCAACAAACCCCGTATGCACTACGGATCTTTCATTTAGTACTGTTGTCGCCGAACGATAAATCTTCCCTGTCAACTCAGCAGACAAAGGTTGATTTGATCTATTACCAATTGTATCCGTAATAGTTAACATATAATGATCATCTAAACTGATAGTACGTGTTAAAGCCAAATCGCGACTTTTAGCTTCAAAAATCAAAGGCGTATTGGGAGTAAGCTCTGTTCCAGATTGCAAGATCAAAGGAATTTTTTGTCCTGCCACAGTCCAATAAACATCAACCCCATAGTCATCCGAAAGTAATTGAACTTTAGGACTATTCTCCGACAACGTTTCCTTATATTGTGTTAAAATCCAGTTACGGATGCTTAAACCATCCGCATCCATCTGGCCTACCACAAATTCATTATGAATAGGAAAAGTCTTCATTTCTTTTTTAGGGATTGCCACTTGAACAGGTAATGTCGGGGTCAATGGTTGTTTTTCTTCAACAGATGCTTCTGATTCAACTACTGTTTCCGTTACAGACTGTTGAGGACGATTAAAAAATTGAAAGACCATCAATACAACGGCAATCAATACAAAAGCTAAAAACATATTTTTTTCTTCAGACTTAATTTGTTTTGGATCCTGCATTTTTTATCCTTTCATTTTAAAGAATATTCTATACGAAAAACACCCAAAAATCAAGGCAATTTTTACAAAAGGTAAAAAATCAATCAACTCAATAAAAAACACTAGACTTTTTCAAAAAATTATCCTATACTCTCTCTGCACAAAGGAGGTAAGGATGGCCATTTTTAAGTTGCCCCTAAAGTCCCAACAAAACAAAAAAGAAAAAAAATCAGATACAAAAATCATGACGGAAGAAGAAGCCGCAAACGCTGATTTAGCACGAGCTTTCCCAATGATGGTTTGTGGAGATGTCCAGTTTATGAGACTTGCTTTAAATGAAGCTAGAGGCCTCTATGAACCGCAACGTGCACAACAAATAAAATCAAGATTAACCTCCATTGCTTTCAGATTAAAAAACCAAGGAACTGTCTTCGGCTATCCTCTTGTGTCCGATGTTGCGGCACATCTTTACCAATTCATTTCTACACATGATACTTATGACACAAACGGTTTAAACATCATAAATAATGACATCTTATTGTTGCAAAACATCTTATGGAAACGCATTACAGGCGACGGTGGTAAAAAGGGACAGGAAATATTGGCTCAACTCACTTAAAGGCAATATATGACATCGGGACATTTACTAGTTATTGATGATGATAAACGTTTACTGCAACTATTGAAACAATATTTAACAAAAGCAGATTTCATAGTAACAGTAGCAGAAGATACTCAACAGGCTGGGGAATTATTTAACCTATTTGTTTTTGACGTTATTATTATGGATGTCATGATGCCCAAACAAAACGGTGTAGAGTATACTCAATTACTAAGAGAAAAAGGGGTAAAAACACCCATTTTAATGCTTACAGCCATGGGTGATGTGGATAGTCGTATTACAGGTTTAGAGGCAGGAGCTGATGACTATTTATCAAAACCGTTTGACCCCAAGGAATTGCTACTCAGAATTAAAAACCTACTTAAACATTGCGAAAATGTTAAAGATTCTTTTACTTTTGGTTCATTCACCTATACAAAATCAACAGGTATTTTAACAAATCAAGAACATCCAATTGCCTTAACAGGTTCAGAACAACAACTTTTGAATATATTGGTATCTGCACCAAACATCATTTTAACACGTGAAGAATTAGCAAAAAAAATGCAAACAGATTCAGTAAGAACAATCGACGTCCAAATTAATCGGCTAAGACGAAAAATTGAAACTGATCCAAAACATCCTGTTTGGATTCAAGCTATACGTGGAAAAGGATACAAGTTAGTGAGGTTATAAATGAAATTTTTAAAACATTTTTTTCCAAAACATATGTTAGCACGATTTGTGTTAATTATTCTACTTCCTCTGATAACACTACAGATATTGGTCTGTATTTATTTCTATAACAAACACTGGGATACAATCAGTCGTCGCTTGGCAGATGACGTTGTTGGCGAAATTCGTTTAATTGCAGATTGGTCAGAAACTCAATCAGATCCATCAAAATATTTTTCCATTTTAGAAAAAAATCTAGCACTCTCTTTAACTTGGAAACCAAATGAAAAGTTGTCTTTTGAAAAAAAGAATAAACATCTCTCAGCTGCAACATTAAATGATAAACTTAAAGATTTACCCTATCCTTTAACAACAGTACCCAAAAATGAAGATCAGCAAGAAATTTACATCCAGTTAAGCAAAGGAGTTTTGGGAGTTACCGTACCTCGAAAAAGATTTTTCAGCACAACCGTTCCTTCTTTTTTATGGTGGATGGTAGGATCAGCAGTATGGTTATTTGCTGTAGCATTTTTGTTTATGAAAAATCAAGTACGAGCTGTGATTCGATTAGCTCGTGCTGCACGTCTGTTTGGGATGGGACAAGAAGTCAAATTTAAACCTGAGGGAGCACATGAAGTACGTCAAGCAGGCCAAGCTTTCATTGAAATGAAGGAACGTATTAGCCGATTTATGGCAGATCGTACAACAATGTTAGCTGGAGTCTCTCACGATTTACGCACACCGCTCACACGTATGAAATTAGAACTTTCAATGATGGAACCAGATGAAACAACATCTATGCTTAATCAAGATATCAACGAAATGGAAACAATGCTTACTGGATATCTCAATTTTGCTCGTGGTGCTGGACAAGAAAAAATGGAAACAATTGAATTGGATTTATTTTTGGAGTCAATGGTCGATAAATATAAACGAGTTGGATTTCCCGTTAATTTACATATTGAACAAGAAGCTAAAATAATAGCACGTCCTCACGAATTAATGCGTGCTATTTCTAATTTGGTTTCAAATGCACAGAATTATGCAACTCAAACAAATATATCCATGGGCGTTCGAGAAGACACTGTTCAAATAATAATCGACGATAATGGTCCGGGTATTCCCGCCAAAAAACGTGAGGAAGTTTTCAAACCATTTTATCGTATGGATCCTTCTCGAAACAAGAATACAGGCGGCGTTGGTCTAGGAATGACAATTGCACGAGACACTATTTTATCACATGGGGGTGAGATAAAGTTAGAAGCTAGTCCCATGAAAGGCTTGCGCGTTTTAATTACACTACCTTTAAAAAAATAAAAGATTATTTCAAAATTTCCTTGAAAAATAAAACAAAATATTAGATAATACCCACAACAAAGGATTGAAAATGGGATTTAATTGCGGAATTGTAGGGTTACCTAACGTTGGGAAAAGTACTTTATTTAATGCCTTAACAGCAACTGTCAATGCTCAAGCAGCAAACTATCCGTTCTGTACGATTGAACCTAATATTGGCCGCGTAGCTGTTCCAGATGAACGTTTAGATGTTTTGGCAAAAATTGATAAAGCAGCCAAGATTGTCCCTACTCAATTGGAATTTGTGGATATTGCGGGACTTGTAAAAGGAGCTAGTAAAGGTGAGGGTTTAGGCAATCAATTCTTGGGAAATATTCGTGAAGTCGATGCTATTATTCATGTACTCCGCTGTTTTGAAAACTCGGATATCGTGCATGTGGAAGGTTCCATTGATCCAATTCGTGATGCTGAAACAGTGGAAACAGAGTTGATGTTAGCCGATCTAGAAAGTTTGGAAAAACGCTTAGATGGTGTAACCAAAAAAGCAAAATCCGGTGATAAGGAAGCAAAAGCTTGGGTGGCTGTCATGGAGCCCGCTCTCAATCTATTAAGGGATGGCAAACCAGCACGTTTAGCAAAACCCGAAGATCCTGAAGCTTTAAAGTTATTTAATCAACTAGCTCTATTGACTGCAAAACCCGTTTTATATGTCTGCAATGTGGATGATACGGCAGCAGCCACAGGAAATGCTTTTTCCCAAAAAGTTTTTGAAATGGCGCAAAAACAAGGCAACACTGCTGTTGTGATTTGTGCTGGCATTGAACAGGAAATTGCTCAACTTCCCCCCGAAGAACAACCTGAGTTTCTGGAAACTTTGGGACTAAAAGAAACGGGATTAGCACGTATTATTAAAGCTGGTTATCAGCTATTAGGATTGGAAACCTTCTTCACGTCTGGCCCTAAAGAAGCCCATGCTTGGACAATGCGCAAAGGTATCTTAGCACCCCAAGCTGCCGGAATTATCCATTCGGATTTTGAAAAAGGATTTATCCGAGCGGAAGTCATTTCTTATAAGGATTATGTAGAACATAACGGTGAAAGTGGCGCACGGGAAAAAGGACTGTTGCGTCAAGAAGGTAAAAATTATGTGATGCAAGATGGAGATGTGGTACATTTCCTATTTAGCACTTAAAAAAACAAAAAGGGGGAAACAATGGCAATTATATCTTGGCGCGAACAAATGAGCCTAAATTATCCACCTCTAGATGGAGAACATCAGGCATTCATGAAAGTGATTAATCAAGCTTCAGAGGACATAAAAAAGCGCCATATTGAAGGTATGGAAAAAATGTTTCAAGCATGCTATGACTACGTGCGCAACCACTTTTCTCATGAAGAAGATATCATGGAACGTATCCATTATCCAGAAATGGAAGAACATATTGCCAGTCATCAGCTATTTATCAAAAACATCTCCCAATTTCGCCAAGAGTTCGAAACAGCAGATACGGTAGGTAAAAAATTAGATGCTTCACAAAAAGCAATGGCTTTTTTAAGTGTTTGGTTTTTGGGACATTTAATCAGTCGAGATAAACCGATGAAACCATATTTGGTAAGGTTGCGCAACCTACCCCCACGCATGAATTATTAAGTCTTTTTAAGATAAAATAAAAAAAGTGCTTGACTTTTAGCCGAAAGTCCATTAAAATACGTTTTATGTTTACCTGCCTGGATAGCTCAGTTGGTAGAGCAAGGGACTGAAAATCCCTGTGTCGGCGGTCCGATTCCGTCTCCAGGCACCATGCGTTATAGCCCTCGATTAAATGAGGGCTTTTTCTTTTGTATATATTTCTCTTTGGACTTTTCAAAATTTCACATTAACATATAAGTTCTTGACTATTTCATTTGTATTCAATATACTCTATAAAAAGTGAAATACATTTTGGAGGTAGCGGTGAAATTTACATGTGCTTTTTTGTGTTTGACAGCTATACTGCTTGTACCCGACAATGCACAAGCAGCAGGAGAAGCCGCAGAGAAAGTACGAGAAGCCCTTGATTATTTAGGACAACAAGAATGCCCAATAGAAGACAGTCAAAAATTGAATTATTTTTGTAAAGCTGTTACTAATAAAGATTTAAAAGAACTAGTAAATTGTGCCCAGAAAAATCAGCCTTGTAGTGAAATTGCATCAGATTTATCTTCAATCACAACCAACATAAATGGAAACAGTTATACTTTAAGTATGGACTTTCAATCTCTTTTATGTGGAGAACAAAATTTTTCTTTTATTCCCTCTGATGGTTGCATCTCTGACAAAAACATGATAGATATTCAAAAGGCTAGCGAAGAAATTGTTGATATATTGGCAAATACTTTAGCAAGTTGTTTAGATACAAAAAGATTGTTTGATGTCAGACCATTTTGTGTCAGAAGATGGAATTCTGCTCTTGCAGGCGATAATCCATTTAAAAAACTAAAAGAAGAACTAGCTCTTAAGATAATGAACACACCTCGTTGCGATACAAAATGTCAAGATGGAAAAGATAGTGCTGGCTTTGTTACTGAAGAATGTTGTGAAGAAAAAGGATGGATTTATACAGTAAAAGATGATAGAAGTTACTGTTGTCCTCCTGGTAAAGGTAAAAACAATAAGTGTCCCCAAGATATCACACCAACAGATAAGTGTATTTCCAGTTGTCGAATTGGCACGGAAGAAATCGATGGTAAATGTTGCAAACAAGAAATGATTGCCAACACTCCGGATGGAAAAAAATGTTGTCCCGATAATACCCCCCCCTCTGTTTATAACGAAACATCTTCATTTGCAATTTGTTGTTCACCTGGTACAATAGCTATAGCTGAAGAATCTGATTGTTGTCCCATAGAAAATGTCATTGAAACTGACGAAGAGAAAATATGTTGTCCAAAAGAAAAAGTGGCCAATGAAGAAGATAATTCTATGGCTAAAAAAACATGCTGTTCAGACGATCAAATTGTTGCGAGAGGATATGAATATGGGTATAACATTTGCTGTCAAGCAGATAACGTTATTGTAGACAAAGATGGAAAAAACTGGTGTTGTCCAGAGGATAAACCCAATTCTAACGGACACTGCTGTCCCATTGATAGCATTTGGATTGATGATTAATTTTAGTTCATAATCTTTTAAAACAATTCTTTTAAAATATGGAGTACTATTTTATGCAAAGGATAATATAAATAGAAAAATCTCCAATGTATTCGACGATGAGATTTAACCATTTGAATAGCGGATAACAAAATAACAACAGTCAAAATGGTTTAAAAACACTTAAAGGATTCCCCAAATTAAGGAAAATACTTATCACTAATACGAAAAGATAATTAACCTTCGAGATATTTTGTATGTACGCGTAAAGAGCTAATAAAAAGAAAACGCCAAAGACACCATAATCTGTGCATAAAATTAGGAGTAAAAATCCACATAAAAGCACCATAATGAAATAAGTTTGAATATAAAATTTTTGATTATCTTCGATATTTTTTCCGTTAAAATGATAAATAAGATTGCATTAAAAAAGAAAATAGAACATTCTCTGTTTTAAAACGAAAAAAATAAAATAATAATTGGCTTAGTAAAGCAAATCCCCCTAGACGAACAAGATATTTTTTCACAAGATGATAACTAACAAAATTTGAAATCAACAAAAATGAAAAAAAGTGGAAAAGCCATTCTACCAAAGCTATCCGCCAACCAACCTAATTTAATGCAAATACGATCAATATGATCTGTCGTCATTGAAATTAAAGCTAACCATTTAAAAAATTCTGAGGATACTTTTATCCTTTTCATAACTCGTATTTTTAGCATATCATAAGAATCAAATCAACATTTTTATTGACAAGTTAGATAATTTAAAATATACTATACCCAATTTTGTGAGGTTACAAAAGGATGTGGATTTAATCCGAATTGTCCCACTATAGAGGACTAAACAGGAGAAGAACAATGCTGAGAACAGCAGAGGCGGTGTCAATTGGCCACCCAGATAAAATAGCCGATTATATTTCAAGTTGTATATTAGATAGATTCATTGAACAAGACCCAAATGTGCGCTATGCTGTTGAAGTTATGGTCAAAGGTAATTTCATCATTTTGGGTGGAGAAATCACAAGCCAACAATATTTAAATGATTTTAATAAATACGTTCAACAGGCTTTACGTGAAATTGGTTATGACGAACGATACAATAAAATTTGGGATAATAAAGCTATCAATATCAATGAAATTAAAGTGATTAATTTAATTGGTCAACAATCATCTGAAATTGGCCAAGGAATTACCCAAGATGGTTGGGGTGATCAAGGAGTATTCGTCGGATATGCATGCCAAGGAGAAGACAACATCAATCCAGAACTCTTTTTGGCGAAAAAATTAAATAAGGCACTTTACGAAAAAGCAAAAATAAGTAAAAATTTAGGATTGGATATCAAAACTCAAATTACTCTGGATGAGTCGGGGCATATTACTACAGCTATTCTGGCCATTCCTATGGTAGAATTTGAAAATCTAAATGATTTTACCATGGATATTTTAGGACAAATTCCTGACAAAATTATTGTGAATGGAACAGGAATTTATCAAACACATTCGTCAGTGGCCGATTGTGGCATTACAGGAAGAAAGCTTGCCTGCGATTTTTATTCAACAGCCTGCCCTATTGGCGGAGGTAGTCCCTGGACAAAAGATCCTAGCAAAGCTGATCTGACACTTAACTTATATGCACGTTATTTAGCACTTCAAAATCTAAAAGACAATGATGAATGCTTCGTTTATCTATCATCCTGTATTGGACAACACGAACTACCTAGCGCCTCCATTAAAACAGTTAAAAATGGGAATGTACATCAACAAAATTGGAATTGCACTTTAAAACCAAAAGAAATTATTGAACTACTGGGATTAAATAAACCAGTTTATGCCAAATTATGTAAAGATGGTTTATTTTCAATCTAACATAAAAAAAGCCCTATCAAATAGGGCTTTTGAACTTGGTGGAGATAAGGAGATTCGAACTCCTGGCCTACGCATTGCGAACGCGTCGCTCTACCAACTGAGCTATATCCCCATGCGAAAGAGGATTTTATTTTATCCTTTTTATCAAAACTTGTCAAGAAAAAAGATTGCGAAGTCGACGAAAGCTTTTTATTTTAATCTCTTTGTCTAACAGAGGTAATTTTTCGCCATGTCTTATATGCTTCTATATGCGATTTTTGTTCTTTGTCTTTTTTACTTTTCACATACTCAGTACTTTCCCGCTTTGGATAAGGAACAAAAATATCTTTAATTTCTAATCTTAAGCGACAAGGTCCAACATACTCTTCTATAAATTTCTCCTTATAAATCAAAGGATCTTCACCCTTTTGGGGTAAAGGATAGAGCATACGAAATAATAAACTGCGAATACCCATATTATTCTACTTTAATTTTGCTTTGGATTTTCCTTCTACAACATCTTCATCAATACTGATTTCATGGATATCTTTCTTAGACGGAATTGAGTACATCAAATCCATCAATAAATCTTCCATAATGGAACGAAGTCCTCGTGCACCAGTTTTGCGCTTCATAGCCTTTTGAGCAATTGCACGACAAGCTTTGTCTGTGATGTTCAAATCCACATTTTCCATTTTGAAAAGAGCTTGATATTGCTTGACAAGTGCATTTTTGGGTTCAGTTAAAATTTTTACCAAAGCATCTTCATCCAAAGCCTTCAAAGCCACATGCACCGGCAAACGACCAATAAATTCTGGAATCAAACCATATTTTAACAAATCATCTGGTTCCAATTGTCTTAACAATTCATTAGCATCCAATTTATCTTTATTCTTAACATCAGATCCAAAACCTACAGAATATTCAGCCAAACGTGAAGAAATAACCTTTTCCAAGCCATCAAAAGCTCCACCACAAATAAATAAAATATGACGTGTATTGACCTTGATATATTCTTGATTTGGATGCTTACGACCACCTTGTGGAGGCAAACTGGCTTCTGTGCCTTCAATCAATTTTAAAAGCGCTTGTTGTACACCTTCACCCGACACATCACGCGTGATGGATGGGCCATCCGATTTCCGTGCAATCTTATCAATTTCATCAATATAGATAATACCACGTTCGGCTTTAGCAACATCGTAGTTGGCTGCTTGTAAAAGTTTTAAAACCACATTTTCGACGTCTTCACCTACATAACCTGCTTCGGTTAAAGTGGTTGCATCTGCAATCGCAAAAGGCACATCCAAAGTTTTTGCCAAAGTACGAGCTAACAATGTCTTACCACAACCCGTAGCTCCCAGCAATAAAATGTTGGATTTTTCCAATTCAACACCATCAATTTTTTCTTTGTTTTTGAGGCGCTTATAATGGTTATATACAGCAACAGATAAAACCTTTTTAGCTTCATCTTGACCAATTACATATTCATCCAAAAAAGCTTTTAATTCTTGCGGTTTTTTAAGTGGTTGTTCACCACACAAACCTTCCAATTCCAATTGAGGATTTTTTTCAACTTCCGTCTTTAAAATATCCTGACAAAGGCCAATACATTCATCACAAATATAAACTGTCTTACCCTGCCCTGTTTCATCTTTATCAGAACGCCCTGCAATTAATTTCTTGACCTCTTTTTGAGTTTTACCACAAAAAGAACATACCAAAGTTTCATCCGTCATCTGGAACTCCTTTACTTTTTGTTGACTACAGCATCAATCAAACCAAATTTTAAAGCTTCTTCGGCAGTCATAAAATTATCTCGTTCCATCGCCGCTTCAATTTCTTTTAAGGACTTTCCTGTTTGTTCCACATAAATTTGATTTAACCGCTTTTTAATGGCCAAAATTTCTTTCACATGAATTTCCATATCGGTTGCTTGACCTTGGAATCCACCACTCGGTTGATGAATCATCACACGGGCATTTGGAAGCGCAAAACGTCGTCCCTTTTCCCCGCAAGTTAAAAGCAAAGATCCCATAGAACACGCTTGTCCTAAACACACTGTACTGACAGGACATTTAATGTAGTTCATAGTGTCCAAAATGGCAAGGCCTGAGGTCACAACGCCACCTGGTGAATTGATATAAAAGGAAATTTCTTTATCAGGATTTTCGGCTTCTAAAAATAAAAGTTGTGCACAAATAAGACTGGCAACTTCATCGTTCACTTCGCCTGTCAAAAAGACAATACGTTCTTTTAAAAGACGCGAATAAATATCAAAAGCACGTTCCCCACGACCTGTTGTTTCAATAACGGTTGGCACTAACATATCCTGAATTGTCATTTGATTTTTCTCCTTTCATAAAAAAGGGGCTTTTGATGTCAAAGGCCCCTTCATTGCTTATTCTGATAAAGAAGCCCTTTATTTTTTAGATTTTTTATCTGGATCATAGGCATACAAATCAGCCACAGAAATTGGCTTTTCAGTTGTTGCCACTTTGCCCAACAAAAAGTCCACAATCTTTTCTTCAAAGACAGGGGCACGAATTGCTTCCACAGCTTGTGGGTTTTTGGTGTAGTATTCAAAGACTTGCTTTTCTTGACCAGGATAACGACGGGCTTCAGCCATAATCGCATTAGTCAAATCTTCTTTTTCAACTTTGACCTGATTTTCATCAGCAATTTTCGCTAATAACAAGCCCAAACGTACACGACGTTCCGCAATCTTTTGGTAGTCTTTTTTCAAATCCGCTTCAGACTTTTTCTTTTCATCTTCATCCAATTGACCTTTTTTCTTGGCCTGTTCATATTGAGCCCAGATACCATCAAATTCAACCTTCACCATACCCTCAGGAATATCAAAGTCATATTCTTTATCCAAGGCATCCAACAAAGCACGTTTTTCATGCATGCGAGCCACACGAGCATATTCTTTATCTAATTCGGCTTTAATCATTTCCTTGAGCTTAGCCATGGTATCAGAGCCAAATTGTTTGGCGAATTCATCATCAAATGCAGGCATTTTCCAAGCACGCAATTCTTTAATTTCTGTTTTAAACAAGGCCTTCTTACCCGCCAAATCTTTAGCATGATATTCTTTTGGGAAGGTGACATTTACATCCACTTTATCACCCACTTTATGACCCGTTAATTGATCTTCAAAACCGGGGATAAAGGTATTGGAGCCCAATTCCAGATAAGCACCTTTACTGGAACCACCTTGAAATTCCTTACCGTCAACAGAGCCTATAAAATCAATAACAATTACATCTCCTTTTTGGGTAGCACGATTCTCTTTCAAGGGTTCGCTGGTCTTACGAGCTGTTGCCAACTTATCCAAAGTTTCTTGAATTTCTTTATCACCAGCAGTCGCTACCATCTTTTCCAATTTAATCTTATCAAAAGACTTAACTTTAATCTCTGGTAAAGCTTCAAAATCAACCGTCAAAACGATATCTTTACCATCTTCAAACTTATCCATTTTCACTGCTGGACGCATTGCGGGACGCAAATCCTTTTCTTTTAACGTTACGGCCACTTGTTCATTAATCAAATCATCCAACACTTCACCTTTAACTGCATTTTCATATTTTTGACGAATAAGATTCAAAGGCGCTTGACCAGGACGAAAACCAGGTAACTTGGCATTTTTACGTAAATCCTCCAAACGTGCATTCATCTTATCTGTAAATGTTGCAGCTTTAATGGTGATTTTCAAAGATTGTTTGAGTTTAGACATTTTTGACCTTTCATTTAAAAAATTGATGGAAGGCGTTATAGCATATTTTCACCTAAAAAGCAAATCTTTTTTATGCATATAAATGACATTTTCTAAAAAACTTAGGAATAAAGAAGGAAAGATAATAATGCCTAAAAAACTCATAAGATCCTTTCATATACCCCCCCATCAAGTTTCAAATATGCAAAGGCTTTTTTATGGATTTCTAATTATTTTCTTCTAAGCAAATAATAC
>Ga0310690_10001442_pt1 | contig 42136 bp, 33 predicted proteins | sample AusTroGonzalo_MG_2_FD_207661 | JGI IMG/M metagenome (GOLD analysis project Ga0310690, IMG submission 207661) | Bovine rumen microbial communities from tropical cattle in Woodstock, Queensland, Australia - Gonzalo_04 (v2) (version 2) | ecosystem: Host-associated > Mammals > Digestive system >... | reverse complement strand
CCTTCAACACCTGGAAATCCTCCGTCACCGTAGCCTTGTGACCGTCAATGCGATTCTTCAATTTAGCAATAACACAGACGGTCTTACCACGCTGGTTAATCATCTTGAAGGCACGGGAGATCTCTCCTACCTGCAGGGTATCGACTGCCTTGGCAATCTCAGGAGGCAGATCCTGCATACGGAACTTCGACGAGGTATATCCTGTCTGCGACAGGCTAGTGGACATCAGTCCCTTACTGAGACGCGTATCTTTATCGTCAGAAAGCATGGGCGCAGCATCCTCGAACGTAAACTTCCCTGCACGGATATCGTCGGCGATGGAGTCCAGACGTACGATTGTCTTATCAATCTCCTCGTCAGAGACCACAGGTTTACGGAGGATATGGCGCACATTCACCTTATCGCCACGCTTCTCAATCAACTGGATAATATGGAAACCGAACTCGGACTCTACGATCTTCGAGACTTTCTTAGGATCGGTCAGGTTAAAGGCCACCGTAGCAAAGGCGGGGTCAAGGGTACCACGACCCGTTAGTCCCAGTTCTCCACCACGACGGGCTGTTCCCGGATCCTCAGAATAGAGTCGGGCCAATGTCTGGAAGGAGGCATCACCCTTGTTCACGCGGTCTGTATAGTCACGCAATTCTTCTTTCACGCGGTTGAGTTCCTCAGTCGTAACATGCGGAGTCTGCTGGATAATCTGCACCTCCACCTCCGTAGGTACGAAGGGAATACTGTCCTGCGGCATGTCCTTGAAATAGCGACGCACCTCCGCTGGCGTGACAGAGATGTCTTCCACCAGTTTACGCTTCATCTGCTGCACCATCTGACGGTCCTTCATCTCCTCACGCAGATCGTTACGGATCTGCGAGAGACTCTGGTGCTTATATTCTTCCAGACGCTCACGGGAACCGTCAACCATCTCCAGCCAATAGTTGATCTGCTGTTCCACCTCCTGGGCGACATCGGCATCCGTCACCTCAATACTGTCGATGATGGCCTGGTGCTTGAACAGTTTCTGGACGGCGATCTGCTCCGGGATCGTACAATCGGGATCCCCACTCCACTTCACGCCCTCCATCGCAGCCTGCATACGCATCACCTCAACATCGGACTTCAGGATAGCCTCATCACCAACCACCCAGATCACCTCATCGATGACCGTTCCTATAGAGACGGAGTCTGAGTCACTAGAACTAGCAGAACCAGTAATGCCAGGATGGCCAGGATAACTAGAAGAAGCGACTCCCATCAAGGGAACCGCCAGAATCGCAATTGGGATAATTTTCTGTAGAACTCTCATTAATGTTGGTTGACAGTTTTCAATACATCTTGATTTATCTTGACCGGATAACGACGGCGCAGAGAAGCAATCCACTCCTGCTCCAGCATCTCCTGATAGTCAGCAATCACCTGAGCACGGACGTCCGTATAGTCTTCCGGATATTTCTTCAGCTTCTTGCCATAAACCGCGTCAATGGGATAGTCCGGGTTCACCTTGGCATCTGCGTTGGCCACCTTGAACACCATACGGTCGATCGTGGGGTTGTCACCCTGTTTGAAAAGACCTTTCTCCACACGGATCCGGATGATGGAGTCCGGATTGAAAGTCGTTCGCAAGGCTTCTGCCCACTGCTCAAACGGCAACCGCTTCACGCAATTCTTGACAGCCTTCACATCGGCCTTGTCCTTCACATGATAGGCGATGCCCTTATAACGGGGCTCCGACCATGCATAGTCTTTCTTATGAACATCAAACCAGGCACGCTGTCCAATCTCGTCCTTCGCAGCACGATCCCATACCTCACGGTTGCTGATCTCATAGAGCAGCAGACCATCATGGTACTCCTGAATCAGATACTTCATCTCAGGATCGACAGCAGCCAGAGAATCGGCTCGTTTCTCCATCAACTGATCCTCTGTCAGGGAGTTATTAGCAGCCACCTGATCTTTCAGTTTCTGTTGGGCGATGGCCTCACGTATGCCCTGCTGCTCAAAAGAGCGGACAATCTGGTCTTTCAGTTCTTCAAAAGGCTCCAACTGTTTTCTAGCCTTCATCAGGACAATATGATAACCATCCGGAGCCAGGAACGGACGACTGTATTCACCTGGCTGCAGCGAGTAGGCGACATCCTCAAACTCTGGATAGGCCTGATTAGGCTGCATCCATCCCATCAGACCACCACGCTCTGCTGTGCGCGGATTCTCAGAAACCTTCTTTGCCAGTTCTGCGAAGTCGGCCCCATTCCTAAGGACGTTATACACAGAATCTGCCCGCTGTTTGACGCGTTCCTGTTCCTGGGGTGTCGCCTTTGTGGAGAGACGGAAGAAGATATGAGCAGGTTGGATCAGGCCCCGAGGTCCAATAGCCTCCTTGGCACGATCGTATGCCTTTTTGGCCTCTGCCAGCACCTCGGCATCAGACACCAACGTAGGACGGACCTGCTGATCCCTATAGATGGCAAACTCCTGTTTAAAGGAAGAAAGCGTATCCATTTGCTCGTCAAGGGCTGCCTGCACTTTCAACTTGTAGTTCGCGTATAGTTCGGCATACTCCGCAACGGTCTTTCTGTCGATCACACCCTCATTGTTGTTCTTATTATAGGAATATTCGAACTCTGAACGGGTGACGGGTACTCCATTAACCGTCATCACCACAGGATCACCCTGAGCATAGGCAACGGCAGCGACGAGTCCGAAGATAGAAATCAGAAGAAAATGTTTCATCAGTCGTTGGGTCTGGAATAGTTTGGAGCCTCACTGGTAATAGTGATATCGTGAGGATGACTTTCGTTGACACCTGCATTGGTGATACGGGTAAACTTAGCATCATGCAGTTTCTCTATTGTTGCTGCACCACAGTAACCCATACCAGAACGAAGGCCACCAACCATCTGATAGATCACCTCCTGAACCGTTCCCTTGTAAGGCACACGTCCTGCAATACCTTCCGGCACAAGTTTCTTCACCTCCTGGGTATCGCCCTGGAAATAGCGGTCTTTCGAACCATGCTTCTGTTCCATAGCCTCCAGAGAGCCCATACCACGGTAACTCTTGAACTTACGACCGTTATAGATGATGGTATCGCCAGGGCTCTCCTCTGTACCAGCCACAAGTGAACCGATCATCACACAACTGCCACCGGCAGCCAGGGCCTTCACGATATCACCCGAGTAGCGCAGACCACCGTCGGCAATCAGGGGAACACCCGTTCCCTTCAGGGCGCTATAGACATCATAGACGGCACTCAACTGAGGCACGCCCACACCTGCTACCACACGGGTGGTACAGATAGAACCTGGGCCAATACCTACCTTCACGGCATCAGCGCCGTTCTTGACAAGCATCTTGGCAGCCTCACCTGTTGCCACGTTACCTACGACAATGTCGATATTGGGGAACGATTTCTTGGCCTCCACCAGTTTCTCTATGACAGACTTGGAGTGTCCGTGAGCCGTGTCGATGACAATCGCATCGGCACCAGCATCCACCAGTGCCTGCATACGGTCAAGTGTATCATTGGTCACACCGACACCAGCAGCCACGCGGAGGCGGCCTTTCTCATCCTTGCAGGCCATCGGCTTATCCTTGGCCTTGGTGATATCCTTATAAGTGATCAGACCGATCAGATGATTGTCCTTATCCACGACAGGCAGTTTCTCAATCTTATTCTTCTGCAGGATCTCTGCGGCTGCCGTCAGATCTGTCTGCTGATGTGTCGTCACCAGATTATCCTTCGACATGATCTCCTCAACAGGACGATCCAGACGACGCTCAAAGCGCAGGTCACGGTTTGTCACAATACCCACGAGGTGCTTCTCATCGTCAACGACAGGGATACCACCGATATGATATTCCGACATGATATCGAGAGCCTGTGCCACCGTTGAACCTAAGGGAATTGTCACGGGATCATAGATCATACCATTCTCGGCACGCTTGACGATGGCCACCTGACGAGCCTGGTCCTCAATGGACATATTCTTATGGATCACGCCAATACCTCCCTCACGGGCGATAGCAATAGCCATCTGCGACTCTGTGACCGTATCCATGGCTGCCGTCACAAAGGGGACATTCAACTGGATATTCCTTGAGAAAAGGGTTTTCAACTCAACAGTCTTAGGGAGTACCTCAGAATAAGCGGGAATGAGTAGGACGTCATCAAAAGTAAGGCCGTCCATCACGATTTTGTCTGCAATAAATGAAGCCATAAATATACCTTTCTTTAAATATTGCGTGCAAAGGTACAAAAAAGATTGAAGATTGAACATTGAAGATTGAAGATTTTACAGAGCCTTGTTATTTTTTAACGTTCAATCTTCATTTTTCATGTTCAATCCCCAATGTTCAATGATCAATGTTCAATAAATCTTAGTTTGCCATTTCCGACAAGAACTTGATACGCACCAGACGGATCTCATCCTCAGAGTATTCGTCTCCAAGTTCTTTCTGGGCGACACTCAACTTGTCGGTATCAGACTCGCAGAAATAGTCGTAGATCTCATCGACATGATCCTCGTCCATCACCTCGTCCAGGAAATAGTCGATGTTCAGTTTCGTTCCACTATACACAATGGCCTCCACCTCGTCCAACAACTCATCAAAGTCAATACCCTGTGCAGTCGCTATATCATCAAGGGCCACCTGACGGTCGATACTCTGGATGATCTTCACCTTCAGCATCGACTTCTTGGCCACCGTCCGGACGCGCATGTCAGCCTGTCGTTCGATACCATTCTCGTCACAGTATTTCTTGATCAGATCGACAAACTCCTTGGCATACGGTTGCTTGACCTTACCCTCACCGACACCCTGGATATTCTTCAGTTCATCCAGTGTGACAGGGTAGTCTGTTGCCATCTGTTCGAGAGACACGTCCTGGAAGATAACGTATGGTGGGCGTTCCATCCGCTTAGACACCTTCTTCCGCAGATCCCTGAGCATACCGCTCAGCGTGGGATCCAGGGCACTGATGCCACCCTCATGCTCTATCGCCTCATCTTCCTCTGAGAACTCCGCATCCTTCACAATCATGAACGACTGAGGTGATTTCAGGAACTTCTTGCCTGCCGATGTCACTTTCAGCAGACCATAGTTCTCGACCTCCTTCTTCAGGTATCCCGCAATAAGCGCCTGACGGATCACGGGGTTCCAGATCTTCTCATCCTCATCGGCGCCAGCCCCGAACATCTCCTGTTCATCATGGTGGTGGGCCAGAATCTCATCTGTTTCCTTTCCCGTGATAAAGTCTATTACATAATCGGAACGGAAATTCTCCTTGATGGCGAGGATGGAATTAAGGACAATCACCAACTGCTCGCTGGCCTCAATCTTCGTCTTGGGATGCAGGCAGTTGTCACAGTTGCCACAGTTATCCTTGGGATATACCTCTCCAAAGTAGTGAAGCAGCATCTTACGACGACAGACACTCGTCTCCGCATAGGCAGCTGTCTCCACCAGCAACTGGCGCCCGATATCCTGTTCCGCCACGGGCTTGCCCTCCATGAACTTATCCAGTTTCTGAAGATCCTTATTGGAATAGAAAGCGACGCACAATCCCTCACCGCCATCACGACCAGCACGGCCTGTCTCCTGATAATAGCCTTCCAACGATTTCGGAATATCATAATGGATCACGAAGCGCACGTCAGGCTTATCAATGCCCATGCCGAAAGCGATAGTGGCCACGATGACATCAATATTCTCCATCAGGAAATCATCCTGGGTCTGCGTACGCGTCGCGGAATCCAGTCCTGCATGATAGGCAGAAGCCTTGATATCGTTAGCCTGCAGGATAGCCGCCAACTCTTCTACCTTTTTCCTCGACAGACAATAGATAATGCCACTCTTCCCAGGATGCTGTTTGATGAACTTGATGATGTCCTTATCCACATCCTTCGTCTTGGGACGCACCTCATAATAGAGGTTCGGACGGTTGAACGAACTCTTGAACTCCACGGCATCCACAATGCCCAGGTTCTTCTTGATATCACTGCGCACTTTATCCGTCGCAGTGGCTGTCAGGGCTATCACTGGTGCATCACCTATCTCATTGATAATCGGACGGATACGCCGATACTCCGGTCGGAAGTCGTGTCCCCACTCCGAGATACAATGCGCCTCGTCAATGGCATAGAACGATATCTTGACGGACTTCAGGAATTCCACATTATCCTCCTTGGTCAGCGACTCCGGAGCGACATACAAAAGTTTCGTATGACCTGCCAGGATATCGGCCTTTACCTGATCAATGGCCGCCTTGTTCAGTGACGAGTTCAGATAGTGGGCCGTCCCTTCATGCTCGCTAAGATTGGAGATGACATCCACTTGGTTCTTCATCAACGCAATCAGGGGGGAGATGACAATCGCCGTACCCTCCATCAGTAATGAAGGCAGTTGATAGCACAGGGACTTGCCACCACCCGTAGGCATTAGCACGAAAGTATCGTTGCCATCCAACAGGTTCCTGATAATCCGTTCCTGATCGCCTTTGAACTTGTCAAATCCAAAGTACTTCTTAAGGGCTTCGGTCAAATTGATCTTTTCGCTCATATATTTTAGTTATTAGGCTTCATATTGTTGTAAATAGGATTTCTCCATCTGTTTGCGCACATAGTCGCCTGTCACCTCAAATTTCTTAACTTTCTTGGAAGGCATATCAAACATGGAATCCATCATCACATTCTCAACGATAGAGCGTAGTCCACGGGCTCCTAGTTTGAATTCTACTGCTTTATCGACCATTGCGTCAAGTGCATCCTTGGTGAAGGTTAGTTCCACCCCATCCATCTCAAACAACTTCTGGTATTGACGGACTATCGAGTTCTTGGGCTCTGTCAGGATACGCTCCAAGGCAGCCCTGTCGAGCGGGTTCAGATAAGTCAGTACGGGCATACGGCCGATAATCTCCGGGATCAGGCCGAACGACTTCAGGTCCTGTGGCTGCACATATTTCATCAGGTCTTTTTTATCAATTTTCCTGACGTTCTGTACGGAATTATAACCTACCACATGGGTATTCAGGCGCTGGGCGATCTTCCGTTCTATACCGTCGAACGCACCACCGCAGATAAACAGGATATTCCGCGTATCAACATGGATATAATCCTGATCCGGATGCTTACGTCCTCCCTTTGGCGGTACATTTACCGTCGTACCCTCCAAGAGTTTCAACAGTCCCTGTTGCACGCCCTCACCGCTCACGTCACGGGTGATGGAGGGGTTGTCGCTCTTACGGGCAATCTTGTCGATCTCGTCAATGAAGACGATACCCCGTTGTGCGGCTTCCACATCATAGTCGGCGACCTGCAACAGACGGGTAAGGATACTTTCGACATCCTCTCCCACGTAACCTGCTTCCGTGAACACCGTCGCATCGACAATGGTAAAAGGCACATCAAGGAGTCTGGCGATCGTACGAGCCAAGAGTGTCTTACCCGTTCCCGTAGAACCCACCATGATGATGTTGCTCTTCTCTATTTCCACGCCATCGTCGCTGACAGCCTGCTGCAGACGCTTATAGTGGTTATAGACAGCCACGGAGAGATAGCGCTTTGCCTCGTCCTGACCAATCACGTACTGATCGAGGAATTCCTTGATTTCCTTGGGTTTGGGCACTTTCTTCTGCTGGTACTTCCCACTGGCAGCTGGTTTTTTCCCATCTGTCAGGTTCTCCTGCACAATCCTATAGGCTTGCTCGGCGCAGTCCTCACAGATATAGCCGTTAATACCCGTTATCAGCAGGCGTACCTCCCGTTCACTCCTTCCGCAGAAACAGCACTCTTTCTTCATCTACGCCTACTTCTTCCGGGTCAGTACCTCATCAATCATACCATATTCCTTAGCCTCCTCAGCCGTCATCCAGTAATTACGGTCGGAGTCGGCATATACTTTCTCATACGGAGTATGGGAGTGGTCAGAGATGATGGTATAGAGTTCCTTCTTGAATTTCAGGATTTCCTTGGCCTCAATCTCAATATCGGAGGCCTGTCCTTGTACGCCACCAAGCGGCTGGTGGATCATCACACGGCTGTGGGGCAGTGCAGAGCGTTTACCCTCCGTACCAGCCACGAGCAGCACGGCACCCATCGAGGCTGCCATGCCCGTACAGATCGTTGCCACATCACTGGAGATAAACTGCATCGTATCATAAATACCCAGTCCAGCCGTCACACTGCCGCCAGGACTATTGATATAGATGGAGATGTCCTTACCACTATCCACCGAATCGAGATACAACAACTGGGCCTGCAACGTGTTAGCCGTATAGTCATCGATCTGCGTACCGAGGAAGATGATGCGGTCCATCATCAGGCGTGAGAACACATCCATCTGCGTTACATTCAACTGACGCTCTTCGAGGATATACGGATTCAGATACTGCGCCTGCGCCTTCATGACATCATCAAGCGTCAGACCATCCATACCTAAATGCTGAGTAGCATATTTTCTAAAGTCATTCTTCATATCTTTCTACCTTTTTATTATTAGACAAGAAAAGAGGTCATCGACCTTTTTATCTTGTGATTGGGACACAAAGATAATCAAAAAAGTCGATAACCTCTCAAAAATAGGGGTTATTTTTTCCTAAAAATCCTTATTTTTCTTGCATGAGCTTATTGAAGTCCGCCAAAGTGACTTCTTTTTGAGTCAGTTTCACCACGTTTTTGAGCGTATCTGTCAATTTCATGTCGATAGCACGATCCACGAAGTTCTCCACGTTCTCACGCTTCTTCAACTGCTCAGCAGCATAGTTCTCAAGGACATCGTCAGGCACGTTGCTCATACCATACTGGGCAAACTGGGCGCGGATAGCCTCCTTGGCAACAGCCTTCAGGTCTGCGTCCTCCACCTTGATATCATTGGCAGCCACGATCTGCTCTTTGATGAGATGCCACTTCAGTTCCTTGATACTGCCCTCGAAGTTCTTCTCCACATAGTCAGCACCCTTGTCCTGGTTGTTCTGCAGCATTACGCGCTTCAGCAGAGCCTCGGGGAACTGCAGGTCACCGACCTTCTTCTCCAGATAGGCACGCACGTCGAGCAGGAACTTATAGTCACTGTTCTGCTGCAACTGGGGAGCGATGGTCTCGGCAATCTTCTCGCGGAAAGCCTTCTCGTCCTTCACCGTACCCTCGCCAAACACACGGTCGAACAATTTCTGATCAACAGCGGCGGGCTCGAAGTGACGGATTTCCGTGATCTGATAACTGAAATCAGAGTTCAGATCTTTCACGTCATCCTTCTGCACCTTCAGCAGGGCAGCCACCTCAGCATCATTATCAGGATAAGCCTTCTTCGGGTTGAAGGTGATGATGTCACCGGGTTTTGCACCGTCGAAAAGTTTCTTCTGGTCATCAGCCTTGATATAGGCAGGCATCACCATGGCGCCCTCTGTCGTAATACCACCTTCCTTCGTATTACCCTTCTTGTCAAGCTCACGCATATCACCCGTGATGGTGTCGTTACCGCTGAACACGTCAGCCTTCACGAACTCACCAGCCTGGGAGGCATACATCTGCACCTGGTCGTCGATGAGTTTGTCATCGGCCTTGATGGCATAATAGGTGATCTTGTCTTTGGCACTCAACTCAGCCTTGAATTCCGGAGCCACGGCAATATCGAACACGAAGGTCAGATCACCGTCCTTCTCGAAGTCCTGCGGTACCTGTTTCTCCTGATTGGGAAGAGGCTCACCGAGCATCTGAATCTTGTTCTCGTGAATGTATTCATACAGTTTCTCGCCCATGAGTTTGTTGACCTCGTCAACTTTCACGGCGGTGCCATACTGTTTCTTAATCATCCCCATAGGCACCATACCTGGACGGAAACCAGGCACCTGAGCCTTCTTACGGTAATCTTTCAGGGTCTTCTCGACCTTCTCCTGATAATCTGCGGGCTCAACAGTCATCGTCAGCAGACCATTGATCTTATCAGGGCAATCAAATGTAATTTTCATCTTCTTTTATACCTTATTAAATATATACTATCAAATTTTGGGGTGCAAAAGTACACATAAAAACCGAAAGCGCCTAACGATTTTCATAAATTAACATTCCTCAGCGAGGCTTTCCTATAAAAACGGAACTACGCCTCTTCGGACTCTTTTACCTTACGCTCAGCATCCAACTGCTGGAAGTCTTTCTTTCGAAGTTCGAAGGATTCTGTAAGGTATTTCTCCCTCACGACCTTGTTGGCGGCCAGTTCTTCCGGTGTACCCTGGAACAGAATCCGTCCCTCGAACAAGAGATAGGCACGGTCTGTAATAGCCAATGTCTCATCCACGTTATGGTCCGTGATCAAGATTCCGATGTTACGATACTTCAGGTGATAAACGATCTGCTGGATATCTTCCACGGCGATAGGATCGACACCCGCAAAGGGTTCGTCAAGCATAATAAACTTCGGTTCGATGGCCAGGCAACGGGCAATCTCTGTACGACGGCGCTCACCACCAGACAACTGATCGCCCTTGTTCTTGCGAACCTTACCAAGACGGAATTCAGAAATCAGACTCTCCAATTTCTCTAGCTGGTAGTCACGAGGTTTGCCTGTCATCTCCAGAACAGAGAGAATGTTGTCCTCCACGCTCATCTTACGGAACACGCTGGCTTCCTGTGCCAGATAGCCGATACCGGCACGGGCACGTTTATAGACTGGGAATTTCGTAACTTCCTGATCTCCCAGCCAGATATGTCCACCATTAGGTACGATCAGTCCCGTGGTCATATAGAAAGAGGTGGTCTTTCCTGCACCGTTCGGTCCTAACAGACCGACGATCTCACCCTGCTTCACATCGAAGCTCACGTCATTCACCACTGTCCGCTTACCATAACGTTTCACCAGTCCCTCCGTACGGAGCACCAGCTTCTGCTCACCCTCTGGAAGCGGCTGCTGTTCCGTCACCTCGTTACTATTGATCTCTTCGCTCATCGTCTGAATGCTTCTTTTGGGTGGCAAAGTTACAAAATAATTTGAAAACTCATTCGATAATATGCAAATATTAGAAAAGATTTTGTAATTTTGCAACCAAATTACGTATAAACAAGAATGTTGATACAAAAATGGCTGACCACCTTCGGTCGATATCTGATGCTGATGGGGCGCACGTTCTCGCGACCTGAGCGGATGAGAATGTTCTTCAAGCAGTATGTCAAGGAGATGGCACAGTTAGGCGTCAACTCCATAGGTATTGTACTACTGATATCCTTCTTCATCGGTGCGGTCATCTGTATTCAGATGAAGTTGAATATCCAAAGTCCGTGGATGCCCCGTTGGGTCAGCGGCTACACCACCCGTGAAATTATGCTGCTGGAGTTCTCCAGTTCAATCATGTGTCTGATCCTGGCGGGAAAAGTAGGCTCAAATATTGCCTCTGAGATTGGAACGATGCGGGTGACACAACAGATCGACGCCCTGGAAATTATGGGTGTCAACTCTGCCAGTTACCTGATTCTGCCGAAGATTGCGGGTATGATCACCATCATGCCGTTCTTGGTAATATTCTCCTCGGCGATGGGTATTGTGGGTGCCTACGGTACGGCCTACATCGGCCATGTGCTACCTCCCGACGACTTGACGCTGGGACTGCAGCATGACTTCAGAGCATGGTTCGTCTGGATGAGTATCATCAAAAGTCTTTTCTTCGCTTTCATCATCTCCAGCGTACCTGCCTTCTTCGGCTATACGGTGGAAGGCGGCTCCGTCAATGTCGGCAAGGCCAGTACTGACGCCGTCGTATCTTCAAGTGCCCTTATCCTGTTCAGTGATGTCTTCCTAACCCAGCTATTGTCATGATTGAAGTCAAGAATCTATACAAGAGTTTTGATGATAAAGACGTACTGAAGGATATCAGCACGACTTTCGAGGATGGAAAGACCAACTTGATCATCGGCCAGAGCGGATCAGGTAAGACGGTGCTGATGAAGAACCTCGTAGGTTTGTTGGATCCCACCAGCGGACAAGTACTTTACGACGGACGCGATTTTGTCAACATGTCGAAATATGAGAAGGTGATGATGCGCCGTGAGATGGGTATGATCTTCCAGAGTGCGGCCCTTTTTGACTCTATGACGGTGCTGGAGAACGTGATGTTCCCACTGGATATGTTTTCTTCAATGAACCTCAGGGAGCGTATCCATAGGGCGCAGGAATGTCTGGACCGCGTAAACCTGAAGGGGGCCGACGAGAAATTCCCTGGCGAGATCTCCGGTGGTATGCAGAAACGTGTAGCCATCGCCCGCGCCATTGCCCTCAACCCCAAATACCTGTTCTGTGACGAGCCTAACTCCGGTCTCGACCCGAAAACCTCGCTCGTCATCGACGGGCTGTTACAGAGCATCACCAAGGAGTTCAATATGACAACTATCATCAACACCCACGACATGAACTCCGTGATGGGTATCGGTGAGAACATCATCTTCATTTACGAAGGAGAGAAAGCCTGGCAGGGTGAGAGTAGTCAGATCATGGGATCTGACAACCAAAAACTCACAGACTTCATCTTCGCCAGTGACCTGTTGAAGAATATGCGACAGATTGTTATCGACAACGGTCTGAAAATAGAATCAAAAAGAGGCTGAACCTATTGCTCAGCCTCTTTTTTCTGTTGCCATCATCTTAGAAGTTCCACTTCAGCGCCAGCGTCGGATTCACAAAGAACGACTTGTCGTTGTAAGTGTTATAAATAAAGTTATTGCTAATCTCAATTTCAGAGCCCAGGCTGATGTTCGGCGTCACGTTATACCAGAACTGCGGCTCACTTAGGATCACGAGTTGTCCGTGACCATCAGCCTTCTCACCACGCCAGAAATCAATAAAGCCAGAGCAGGTGAACGACTTTCCGAAATTCAAGCCCCAAACGCCTGTCAATTGAACACTATGATATGCTGAGGTATATTCGTAACTTTTGAAGAAGCGTTTATAGAGCATCTGCACTGACCAGGTCTTTGAGAAGTCAGCATTATGGCCGTTAAATGCAGGGCCAATGAGGGCTGCCTGTTGGAAACTTCCACCGAGGTTCAGACCGCCATCATACTCCACATGAGCGGCAAAACCCTGTTTGCCCAGGTTAAACTCACGGGAGATCTCCGTATAGGCTCCCTTGAAGAACTTACGACTTAGGTCGAGATCGACGAAATAGTACCAGGAGCCCCACTTGTCGGCTTTGAACTGCTCAACAGTGACGGTTACTTTCTGACGTCCGGCTTCCTCGTCAGGATAGATATTACGGCCGAAGTCATAGTGCAACTGGATGTTCTGTGCCTGTGCGGAAAGAGCTGCTACCGCTAATAGTGCAATAGAAAGTAATCTTTTCATAATGGTATTGTTTATTGATTATTGATGAGTTTAAATATGATTCCCGCAGCATTGTCAGGCGCCTTTTCCTCCCCCAGCCTACGGTGCACCTCGGCATAGCCCTGAAGCATTTTCTCACGGGCCGGACCATGGAGGATCTTCTCCAGTTCCCGACGGATATTCTCCACAGAGAAAGTGTCGGCCACGAGTTCTGTTACAACCTCTGTATCGGCAATAAGGTTTACCAGGGAGATATATTTCACATGGATGATATGTTTCCGGAAAAAGGCAACGATCTTGGGAATTGGCGTCTCATAACACACTACCTGCGGCACGTTGAAAAGTGCCGTCTCCAACGTGGCTGTACCACTGGTCACAAGGGCTGCATGGGCTTTCGCCAGAAGCGGATAAGTCTGGTTATAGACGATCTCCACACCTGTACCTTCTATAAACTGGTTATAATAGTCTGGTTCAATGCCAGGGGCTCCGGCAAGTACGATCTTATAGTCCTGCATCATCGGACTCACAGCCTCGATCATCGCAGGTAGATTATCCTTGATCTCCTGTTTCCTGCTACCTGCAAGCAGGGCTATCACCTGTCCATCCTCCTCACGGGGTGAAGAAGAAAGGTATTCACGCACCTCGTCAGCCGTCGGATTACCGACATAATGGATGGGATAGTGGTGCTTCTTCTCGAAGAAATCCACTTCGAAGGGAAGAATGGAGAAGAGTTCATCAACGTCGCGTTTGATGTTCTTGATGCGATACTCCTTCCATGCCCAGATCTTCGGCGAGATATAATAATAGACAGGTATCTTTGTCCGAGATTTTATATACTTGGCAATATCCAGATTGAAACCAGGGTAATCAATAAGAATCAGACAATCAGGTTGCCACGATATGATATCCTGCTTACACCTCTTCATATTCCTGAGAATAGTTGGCAAGTGCAATAATACAGGAATAAAGCCCATATAGGCCAATTCCCGATAGTGCTTCACGAGTGTACCACCCTCGGCAGCCATCTGGTCGCCGCCAAAGAAACGAAACTCCGCAGTTTTGTCAACTCCTTTCAACGACCGCATCAGTCGTGATGCATGGAGGTCGCCCGAGGCTTCACCAGCTATCAGATAATATTTCATAGGTTCCAGGATCTGATTTTCTCCAAAGCCGAATAGGCTGTCACATCTATCTGCGTCGGCGTGATGGCTACATAGCCGTGCGTCAGGGCCCAGTTATCGGTATCTTCGGCATCGGGCTCGTCATTGGTATAACTCCCAACCATCCACCAATAGTCATAACCACGCAGATGATGACACTTGACAACCTCATTACCCCATGTACCCTTCGCCATCCGACAGATCTTCACACCCTTGTAGATTGGCACCAACGGGAAATTCACATTGAGACAGACACCCAGAGGCAACCCATCCTCAAGAACCCTTTCCGTAATCTGACGAATCAACGGACGCAACGGCTCAAAGTCGGCATCTTCCTGATGGTCGCAGAGGGAGAACGCCACCGAGGGGATATACTTCATACAGCCCTCCAACGTGACACCCATCGTCCCGCTATAATGCACATTCACCGAAGCATTGTCGCCGTGATTAATGCCACCTATCACCATGTCTGGTTTCCTGGGAACGATCTCAGCCAGGGCCATCTTCACACAATCGACGGGGGTTCCATTACACGACCATATCTCCACACCTTCCCGTTTCTCCCGCAGTCGGAGTCGCAGTGGCGTGGTAGCAGAAAAGGCACAGGCCATGCCACTACAGGCTGATTCCGGTGCACAGACGATAATATCACCATAATCTGCCAACATCTCTATAAGACTGTTGATACCCTTTGCCTGATAGCCGTCATCATTGGAAATGAGTAATAATGGTCGTTTAATTTCCATAAAATATGAATGATTTGACTGCAAAAGTACGAAAAAAGGTTTAAATGAACGGATTTCTCATCGAAAATATGTAACTTTGCGCACAAATTTCTCAATTTTATTAAGATTAGTTAGATTCAAATGGCTAAGATTATTGCTTTAGCAAACCAAAAAGGCGGTGTAGGAAAAACCACGACGACGATCAATCTGGCCGCCTCACTCGCCACTTTAGAAAAAACAGTATTAGTGGTGGACGCCGATCCACAGGCAAATGCCTCCAGTGGTCTGGGCGTTGACATCACGGAAGTAGAGTGTTCGCTATACGAATGCATCATCAATCAGACGGATGTACATGAAGCCATCTATACGACAGATATCGAAGGTCTGGATATCATCCCCAGTCATATTGACTTAGTGGGCGCAGAGATAGAGATGCTGAACCTGAACGACCGTGAAAAGATCATCAAGAATCTGTTGGATCCGATTCGCGATGAGTACGACTACATCCTTATCGACTGTTCTCCGTCGCTGGGCCTCATCACCGTCAATGCCCTGACGGCAGCCGACTCCGTGATCATCCCCGTGCAGTGCGAATACTTCGCCCTCGAAGGCATCAGTAAGTTGCTCAATACGATTAAGATCATCAAGAACAAGCTGAACTCTCACTTGGAGATCGAAGGATTCCTGCTGACGATGTTCGACAGTCGCCTGCGTCTGGCTAACCAGATCTATGACGAGGTGAAGCGCCACTTCCAGGAGTTGGTGTTCAAGACCGTCATCCAGCGTAACGTCAAACTTTCTGAAGCGCCCAGCCACGGTCTGCCCGTTATTCTCTACGATGCAGACTCGACAGGTAGCAAGAACCATCTGGCACTCGCCAAGGAAATCATATACAAGAATCTTAAGCTTAACTAAACATGGCTGTAAAAAAGAAATATGACCGTAATGTCCTGGGCAGAGGCCTGGACAACATAGGAACCGGAAAAGGACGGGGACTGGATGCGCTGATTGATACGGGCGATATCCAGACGCAAGGCACGTCAAACCTGAATGAGATTGCCATCAGTCTGATAGAGTCTAATCCGAATCAGCCGCGACGGGAGTTTGACGAGAGCGCCCTCAAGGAACTTGCCGCCAGCATCCGTGAGATTGGCATTATCACCCCCATCACCCTGCGACAGACCACCGACGGCAAATACCAGATCATCGCTGGTGAACGTCGTTGGAGAGCGTCGCAGATGGCGGGTCTCAAATCTATTCCGGCCTACATCAGGACCGCTGAAGATGACAACATCATGGAGATGGCGCTCGTGGAGAATATCCAGCGTGAGGATTTGAACGCCATAGAAATCGCCCTTGCCTACCAGCACCTGTCGGAATCGACGGGTATGACGCAGGAGCGTATCTCCGAGCGTGTGGGCAAGAGCCGCACCTCGATTACGAACTACCTCCGTCTGTTGAAGTTGCCTGCTCAGATACAAATGGCTCTGAAGAACAAGGAGATGGACATGGGGCATGCCCGTGCCCTGTTATCACTCGACAGTCCCTCTGCACAGCTGAAACTCTTCAAGGAGGTGCAGCGCAACGGCTACTCCGTGCGAAAGGTGGAGGAGATGGTGCAGATGGTCAAGAACGGCGAGAACCTACAGGCTGTTAAAAGAACCGTTGCCCCCAGCACACAGTTGCCGTTGGAATATTCCATCCTGAGAGACCGTCTGTCTGACCTCTTCAAGGTAAAGGTACAGATGACATGCTCCCCGCAGGGAAAGGGAAAGATCAGCATCCCCTTTGCCAACGAAGAGGAGTTGGAATGGGTCATGAACGTCATTGACAAGTTGAAAGGCTAAGCTTTGAGACACGATAGATTCACATGGGTACGGACCTCTCTGACTGTCAGTCTTCTGTTCTTGGCAGGCATCAGCCAGAGTGTAGCTCAAACGGAGATTGTCGTTGACAGCACATTTACGCTGACCGTTGACAGTACCTTCACACTGGCCGCCGATAGTCTGATGAAGGTGGTCGATAAGAATATCTCACAATTCCAGGAAGACAGTGCGTCGGTGGTCGTCAACAAAGTGACAAAGGAACTGAAACTCGCCAAAGACTGGTCCACCTGGACACCTGATCCCAAGCGTGCCATGTGGCTGGCACTGGTCATCCCCGGCGGAGGACAGATCTACAACCGCAAATACTGGAAACTGCCGCTGGTCTATGGCGGATTCATGGGCTGTATCTATGCCATGACTTGGAATAACTCCATGTATATGGACTATTCCCAAGCCTATCTGGATCTGTCGGATGACGATCCTAATACGCAAAGTTATAACCAGTTTCTGCACCTCGGCATGCAGATCACGCCAGCCAATGCCGATCGATACAAGGACATCTTCAAGAAGCGTAAGGACAAATACCGCCGCTGGCGCGACCTGAGTTTCTTCTGCCTGATCGGTGTCTATGCGCTCTCGGTGATTGATGCCTATGTCGATGCGGAGCTCTCGGTATTCGACATCTCCAAGGACCTGAGCCTGAAGGTGGAGCCGACGATTATCAACAATCATTCCTCAGGAAATATGCTGGACAACTCGTCCGTAGGTCTGCAGTGCAGCCTGAACTTCTGAGAACTAACAATTAACAAATAGACTAAAAAAAGAATGAAAAAATTAATGCTTATCCTCGCCGCGATGCTATTCACCGGAGCCATGCACGCCCAGGTGGAAATCGACGACGTTGACGTCGAAAGCGAAGAAGAGGAAGAAACGACTGACGTACGGGTAGAAGACGAGATAGCCGTCACCGATAAGGATGGCAACGAGGAGGTCATCGAGTTCCCTGAGGCCATGACCTACGACCTCGACAGTCTGTTGAACCTCTATATGTCGAAGACCTATCTGGGCACACCGGGTGACTGCGAGATGAAGAACGAGAACCCCACCTTCCCCAGAGAAGTCTATATCGAACGCCTGCAGCGCATCCCCTCCGTCATGGAACTGGCGTATAACGACATCGTACAACGCTTCATCGACCGATATGCCGGACGCCTGCGCTACTCCGTGAGTTATATGCTGGGCGCCTTCAATTTCTATGTGCCCATCTTCGAGGAAGCCTTGGAGGCCTATCAGATTCCGCTGGAACTGAAATACCTCCCCATCATTGAGTCGGCGCTGAACCCGAAGGCCGTATCGCGCGTAGGAGCGGGAGGTCTCTGGCAGTTCATGCCTGCCACCGCCAAGCAATACGGGTTGACCATCAACTCACTGGTGGATGAGCGCCGCGACCCCGTGAAAGCATCATACGCCGCCGCCCATCTGTTGAGCGATCTCTATCGTATCTTCGGTGACTGGAATCTGGTGATCGCTGCCTATAACTGTGGCCCGCAGAATATCAAGAAGGCCATCCAGCGCCATCGCGCTGCCAAAGGGCGCACGGAAGATGACCCCATCACCGCCGAGGACAAGGACTACTGGCAGTTGTATCCCTACCTGCCCGCCGAGACCCGTGGCTATGTGCCGGCATTCATCGCCGCCAACTATATTATGACCTACTACTGCGAACACAATATCTGTCCGATGAACACGAGACTGCCCATGCAGACAGATACTGTCGTCGTGAACAAGAACGTACATCTGGGACAGATCGCCGGTGCCCTCGGCATCGACATTGAGCAGTTGCGCGCCCTGAACCCGGAATACCGTCATGACGTGGTGCCAGGTCTGACGAAGCCCTCGGCCATCAAGATGACCATCAGCGACGTCAGCAACTTCCTCAACCACGAAGATTCCGTCTATAACTACCGCGCCAGCGAGTTCCTGACCAAACGGGCTGTGGCGGATGTAAACGATGATGTGCCCACTTTCTCGCGTAGCCGCCGCAGTGCCTATAACCGCAGCGGCCGTCGCAGCGCACGTAGTGCCAGGAATGCCCGTGGCTCACGCGGTTCACGAAGCACTGCCTCTGGTACCTCTGTGACCATCAAGAAAGGTCAGACCCTTTCAGAGATCGCCAAGCGCAACGGTACCACCGTGGCTAAACTCAAGAAGTTGAACGGCATCAAGGGCAACAATATCCAGGCTGGCAAGAAACTGAGAGTGAAATAGTAATACTATAAGGAGGGAATGGTATGGATGTAGATGAGCAGAAAACCATAGAAGAGGCTGACGACCAACTAATCAATGCGGCGTTTCAGAAGCTGTTGAACGATTATATCGCTTCGCGCCACAGGAAAAAGGTCGATCTCATCACAAAGGCCTTCAACTTCGCCCGTCAGGCACACAAAGGCGTTCGCCGTCTGTCGGGAGAGCCCTACATCATGCACCCCATCGCCGTAGCCCAGATCGCCTGTTCGGAGATCGGACTCGGCTCCACGAGTATCTGCTCCGCCCTGCTCCACGACGTGGTGGAAGATACCGATTACACCGTTGAGGACATCGAGAACATCTTCGGGCCGAAGATCGCACAGATCGTTGATGGCCTGACAAAGATCAGCGGTGGCATCTTTGGTGAGCAGGCCTCAGCCCAGGCAGAGAACTTCAAAAAGTTGCTATTGACGATGAGCGACGATATCCGCGTGATCCTCATCAAGATCTGCGACCGTCTGCACAATATGCGCACGCTGGAGTCGCAGCCTGCCAACAAACAATACAAGATCGCTGGTGAGACGCTCTATATCTATGCACCACTGGCTAACCGCCTCGGACTGAACAAGATCAAGTCGGAACTGGAGAACCTTAGTTTCAAGTTCGAGCATCCCGACGAATATGCGGCCATCGAGAAGAAACTGGAATCGACACGTGCCTCCCGTGACGAGTTGTTCACACAGTTCACCAACCCCATCGAGAATGCCTTGAAACAGATGGGTATCCAGTATGAGATCAAGGAACGTGTGAAGAGCCCCTACTCCATTTGGAACAAGATGCAGAACAAGCATGTTACCTTCGAGGAGATCTACGATATCCTGGCCGTGCGCATCATCTTCACGCCAAAGGTCCGCGAGGAGGAGGTCAACGAGTGCTTCAACATCTACGTGGCCATCTCGAAGATCTACAAGTCGCACCCGGATCGTCTGCGCGACTGGCTCTCGCAGCCGAAGGCCAACGGCTACCAGGCGCTCCACGTGACGCTGATGTCGAAACAAGGCCGCTGGATAGAGGTACAGATCCGTTCAGACCGTATGGACGAGATCGCCGAGCAGGGTTTCGCCGCCCACTGGAAGTATAAGGACGGTGTGGAGGAGGAATACACGGAGGACGAGAACGAACTCAACGACTGGCTCCGTACCATCAAGGAGATCCTCGACGACCCGCAGCCCGACGCCATGGACTTCCTCGACACCATCAAGCTGAACCTCTTCGCCAGCGAGATTTTCGTCTTCACCCCGAAAGGCGAGATCCGTACGATGCCAGCAGGCTGTACCGCCCTCGACTTCGCCTTCACCATCCACACCTTCCTCGGCAGCCACTGCATCGGTGCGAAGGTAAACCACAAACTCGTGCCCCTCTCCCATAAGTTGCAGAGCGGCGACCAGGTGGAGATCCTCACCTCCAAGTCACAGCACGTCAGTCCGTCATGGATCAACTTCGTCTCCACGGCCAAGGCCAAGGCGAAGATCCAGGCCATCCTCCGTCGTGACAACCGTGAGGTGCAGCGGCAGGGAGAAGAGATCTTCAATGCCTTCCTCCAGAAGAACGGCTTCGAACCCAGCATCTCGTTGGCAGACCAGTTGGCCGACTTCCACGACTACAGCAAGCGCAGCGAGTTCTTCCTCGCCATCGGTGAGAAGATCGTGCTCTTAGGGGAGAAAGACATCGACAAACTCAACGGCAAGGACAAAGACACCGACAGTCAGTCTGGTTGGCTCAAATATGTACCCTTTGTCAGCAAGAAGAAAAAGGAAGAGAGTCCCAAGCAGGAACTGTTTATCGTACCTGAGAAGTTCAACCGCAAGAAACCCATCTATCTCTCCGAGGAGAACTACAACCAGTATAAGTTCCAGGGCTGCTGTCACCCGATTCCCGGTGACGATGCCCTTGGCTATATCAACAACAAGAACCAGATTGAGATCCACAAGCGCGCCTGTCCCGTGGCTGCCAAACTGAAGTCAAGCTTCGGCAACCGCATCCTCGATGTGAAATGGGACATGCACAAGGTGCTCTTCTTCAATGCCACGATCCGTCTGGGCGGCATCGACCGTGTGGGACTGCTCAACGAGATCACACAGATCGTCTCCTCGCAGATGAACGTCAATATCCACAAGATCATGATCACCTGCGAAGACGGCATCTTCGATGGCAGCATCGACCTGCGCGTCCACGACCGTGAGGATGTCAAGCAGATCATCGCCAACCTGAAGAAGATCGCCGATCTCAAGGAAATATCAGAGATTATGTAACACAAAAAAGCCTCCCGAATCCGAGAGGCTTTTTCTTTTGCTTATTGCAAGTAGTCCAACTGTTTCTTCAAAGTCTGGAGTTCTGTCCTGATACTCATCAGCGACTCCAGCACATCCGCCTTCTTATCGGCCCCCTTGCGATTCTGCGTCAGGATCTTACGGGCTGCCGCCAGTTTGAAACCGCGCACCTTCACGAGGTTATGGATCAGACGGATCTGCTCGATATCCTTCTCCTGATACTGGCGCACCTTAGCAGGACCAGTCGTCTTAGGCTTCAGGAACGGGAATTCCTGCTCCCAGTAGCGCAACGTACTCTCGTTGAGTTCAAACATCTCCGCCACCTCCTTGATGGAGTAGTAGAGTTTCAGGTTCTTGTTCAGGTTCAGTGCCATATCATTCGGGGGTTAAAGGTTTGCCAATTCTACCACTTTGTCGATAGCAGCCGAGAGACCGTCGGGGTTCTTACCACCGGCACTGGCGAAGTGGGGCTGTCCACCACCGCCGCCCTGCATCAGTTTGGCGGCCTCGCGCACGAGCTGACCAGCGTTCAGACCATGATCCTTCACCATATCATCGCTCAGCATCACGTTCAGCAGGGGTTTGCCGTCGAACACGGTACCCACTACACAGAGCAGGTTCTCGGGCACGAGTTCACGCACCTTGAACACAAGGTCCTTGGCAGCGTTCGCCATCATGTTAAACTGTCCCGTGATAACCGTCACGCCATTGACAGTACGGGCCTTCGTCGTCAGTTCCTGTGCCAGAGCCTGTACGCGCTGGGCCTGGAACTGCTCGATATCCTTCTTCATGGAGTCGTGCTCCTCGATATACTTGGCGATCACGCCCTGCAGGTCCTTCGCATTGTTGAAGAATGCCTTCACGGCTTTCAGAATATCCTCGGTCTTGTAGAGCAGCTCCTCACATTCCTTACCCGTCTTGGCCTCAATACGGCGGATACCGGCGGCCACACTGCTCTCGCTGATGATCTTGAAGAAGCCGATCTTACCCGTAGCTTTGGCATGGATACCACCGCAGAACTCACACGACGGTCCGAAGCGCACCACGCGCACCTTGTCACCGTACTTCTCGCCGAAGAGAGCGATGGCACCAAGTTTCTTGGCCTCATCGAAGGGTACGTCACGGTGCTCGTCGAGGGGGATATCCTGACGGATCATCTCGTTCACCATGCGCTCCACCTCACGGATCTGCTCATCGCTAACCTTCTCGAAGTGCGAGAAGTCGAAGCGCAGGGTGTCAGCGCTGACAAACGATCCCTTCTGCTCCACATGGTCGCCCAATACCTGTTTCAGGGCGTAGTCGAGCAGGTGGGTAGCGGTATGGTTGGCGGCAGAGGCGTCGCGCTTGTCGGTATCCACACAGGCCATGAACTGGGCCGTGGGATCCTTCGGCAACTGCTTCACGATATGCACCGTCTGATTGTTCTCGCGCTTGGAGTCGATGATCTCGATGGTCTCGGCCTCGTTGCAGATCACACCAGCGTCACCGACCTGTCCACCCATCTCACCATAGAACGGTGTGTAGTCGAGCACGAGCTCGTAGAACTCGTTCTTCTTCTGCGTCACCTTCCTGTAGCGGAGGATGCGGCACTCGTATTCCGTATAGTCGTAGCCCACGAACTGCTGTTCGCCAGCCTGAAGTTCCGTCCAGTCTGAGTTCTCCACGGCAGCAGCGTTACGGGCACGCTCCTTCTGCTTCTGCATCTCCACGTCGAACTCGGCCTCGTTCACCTTGAAACCGTTCTCACGGCAGATCAACTCCGTCAGATCGAGGGGGAAACCGTAGGTGTCGAAGAGACGGAAGGCCTGCACACCGTCGAGTTCGGTCTTACCCTCTGCCTTCAACTGTTCCATGGCCTTGTCAAGCAGCGAGATACCCTTGTCAAGCGTACGCAGGAAGGCATCTTCTTCTTCCTTCATCACCTTCATGATCAACTGCTGCTGGGCCTTCAACTCGGGGAAGGCGTCGCCCATCTCGATGACCAGCGTGGGTACGAGCTTATAAAGGAACGACTCCTTCTGATTCAGGAATGTATAGGCGTAGCGCACGGCACGGCGCAGGATACGGCGGATCACATAGCCAGCCTTCGCATTCGAGGGCAACTGACCGTCGGCGATCGAGAAACTCACGGCACGCAGATGGTCGGCGCAGACGCGCATGGCCACGTTGATATCATCCTGCTGCTTGCTCACCTCACCTTCCTCGAAGGTCGTATATTTCAAGCCCGTGATCTCCTCCTCAGCCTTGATGATCGGCTGGAAGATATCAGTGTCATAGTTCGAGTGCTTACCTTGCAGCATACGCACCAGGCGCTCAAAGCCCATACCCGTGTCGATCACGTTCATCGAAAGCTTCTCCAGACTTCCGTCGGCCTTGCGGTTGAATTGCATGAACACGAGGTTCCAGATCTCAATCACCTGGGGATCGTCTTTGTTCACGAGGTCACGACCAGAGATGCCGCTGGCCTTGCGCTGCTCTGGGGTACGACTATCGACATGGATCTCCGAACAGGGACCGCAGGGACCCGTATCGCCCATCTCCCAGAAGTTATCGTGCTTGTTACCGTTGATGATATGATCAGCGGGCACGTGCTTGGCCCAATAACTGGCGGCCTCGTCGTCGCGGGGGATATTCTCCTCGGGCGAGCCCTCGAACACCGTCACGTAGAGGTCCTCGGGATTCAGTTTCAGCACATCCACCAGATACTCCCAAGCCATGTCGATGGCACCCTCCTTGAAGTAGTCGCCAAACGACCAGTTGCCGAGCATCTCGAACATCGTGTGGTGGTAGGTGTCATGACCCACCTCTTCCAGGTCGTTGTGCTTACCGCTCACGCGCAGGCATTTCTGCGTATCGGCACGACGACGCGGTTCCGGGTCACGGGTACCCAGGATAATATCTTTCCACTGGTTCATACCGGCGTTGGTGAACATCAGTGTGGGGTCGTCCTTGATGACCATCGGGGCTGAGGGCACGATGGCGTGCTGCTTCGACTCGAAGAAATTTTTAAAAGAGTCGCGAATTTCTTTAGCTGTCATTTCTATGCGTTCTATTTCTTACCTTATTTATAATGATGGTGCAAAGGTACTCATTTTTTCGGAAATAACCAAAGGTTATAGCCAAATAAGTGCCACGAAATTTCAAATAAGGGCTGAGTATTGCGCAATAAGGGGCACCAAATTTTCCTACGGGGCCTTTAAATTTTTCTGCGGGGCCACGAATTTGAGACTACTCATTATTCAAAATGGATTCATGGATTCAAGGATTCATTTTGAGAATAAAAAGATTCAGAATTAATCAAATATTATTTTAAATATATTATATATTATAATATATAATATATTTAATATTAAATTCCTTGTTTTTATGCTAACCTATAACATTAAATGAATCCTTGAATCCTTGAATCCTTGAATCCATTTACGTGAAATTAAATGTCTTTTTTTTTCAATCAATCTTTTGGCTAATTGCCAAAAAAACGCTATCTTTGCACACAGAAACTAAAGGCCAATCATCATATGGACGACGAAATAAAAGACGGCGGTGAGTACCAGCCGTCCGAAATCTCGGAACAGCAGGAGTCGGAGAGCCCGCAGGAGGGGCACTCCGACTATAAACCCGTGAACCGTTTCGATGCCGCAGCGGTACATCACCTCAGCGGCATGTACCAGAACTGGTTCCTCGACTATGCCAGTTACGTAATCCTCGAGCGCGCCGTGCCCCACCTGGGCGACGGTCTGAAACCCGTGCAGCGCCGCATCCTCCACTCGATGAAGCGGATGGACGACGGCCGTTATAACAAGGTGGCGAATATCGTCGGCCATACCATGCAGTTCCACCCCCACGGCGATGCCAGTATCGGCGACGCCCTCGTGCAGATGGGACAGAAGGACCTGCTCATCGACACGCAGGGTAACTGGGGTAACATCCTCACGGGCTCCTCTGCCGCTGCCCCGCGATACATCGAGGCCCGTCTGTCGAAGTTCGCCCTCGACACCGTGTTCAACCCCAAGACCACGGAGTGGAAGATGTCGTACGACGGCCGTAACAAGGAGCCGATCACGCTGCCCGTGAAGTTCCCGTTGCTGCTGGCACAGGGAGCCGAGGGCATCGCCGTAGGCCTCTCCTCGAAGATCCTGCCCCATAATTTCTGCGAGATCTGCGACGCCGCCATTGCCTACCTCCACGACCAGCCTTTCCAGCTCTATCCCGACTTCCCCACCTCGGGTTCTATCGACGTCAGCAAGTACAACGACGGCCAGCGCGGTGGCGTCATTAAGGTACGCGCGAAGATCGAGAAGATCGACCAGAAGACGCTCGTGATCCGTGAAATCCCGTTCTCGAAGACCTCCGAGACCCTGCAGGACTCGATCGTCAAGGCCATCGAGAAGGGTAAGATCAAGGCCCGTAAGGTGGAAGACCTCACGGCTGCCAGCGTGGAGATCCAGGTGCATCTCGCCCCTGGTGTCTCTTCCGACAAGACCATCGACGCCCTCTATGCCTTCACCGACTGTGAGATCAGCATCTCGCCCAACTGTTGTGTCATCGAGGACAACAAGCCGCAGTTCCTCACCATCAGCGACGTGCTCCGTCACTCGACAGACCGTACGAAGGACCTTATCCGTCAGGAACTGGAGATCCGCAAGAACGAACTCCTGGAGCAGTACCATTTCCAGTCGTTGGAGAAGATCTTCATCGAGGAGCGCATCTATAAGGATAAGAAATTCGAGCAGGCGCCCACGGTGGATGCCGTCTGCGAACATATCGACGAACGCCTGACGCCCTACTACCCCACCCTCGTGCGTGAGGTGACGAAGGATGATATCCTGAAACTGCTGGAGATCAAGATGCAGCGCATCCTGAAGTTCAACAAGGACAAGGCCGACGAACTCATGGCCCGTATCAAGGCTGAGATCGAGGAGATCGACCGTGATCTGGCGAACCTCACGGAGGTGACGGCCAACTGGTTCCAGTTCCTCAAGGACAAGTACGGCAAGGACCACCCGCGTCTGACGGAGATCCGCAACTTCGACACCATCGAGGCCTCGAAGGTGGCCGAGGCCAACCAGAAACTCTACATCAACCGTACCGACGGCTTCATCGGCACAGGGCTGAAGAAGGACGAGTTCGTGTGCAACTGCTCCGACCTCGACGATATCATCATCTTCTACAAGGATGGTAAATACAAGGTGATCCGCGTGGCGGAAAAGATCTTCGTAGGCAAGAACATCCTCTACGTGGCTGTGTTCAAGAAGAACGACTCGCGCACGATCTATAATGTAGTCTATCGCGACGGCAAGAAGGGCTGGTACTTTATGAAACGCTTCAACGTGACGTCGATGACGCGCGACAAGGAGTATGACCTCACGCAGGGCACGCCGGGTTCGAAGGTGATGTACTTCTCCGCCAACCCCAACGGTGAGGCAGAGGTCATCAAAGTGACCCTCGACCCCAACCCCAAGTTGAAGAAGATCTTCATCGACCAGGACTTCTCGGAGGTGATGATCAAGGGCCGTGCCTCGAAAGGTAACCTCTTGACAAAGAACAGTGTACACCGCATCGGCCTGAAGAGCCGCGGCCATTCGACGCTGGGCGGACGCCATGTGTGGTACGATCCCGACGTGAACCGCCTGAACTACGACGACCACGGTCAGTTACTCGGCGAGTTCTTCGACGAAGACCAGATCCTCGTCATCCTGAAGAATGGCGACTACTACCTCTCGAACTTCGACCTGAACAACCACTACGAGGAAAACATCCTCCGCATCGAGAAATACGATGCCGACAAGGTGTGGACGGCCGTGCTCTACGACGCCGATAACCAGGGCTATCCCTATCTGAAGCGTTTCGTGATGGACGCCACGAGGAAGAAACAGAACTGGCTCTCGGACAATCCCGCCTCACTGCTTATCCTACTGACGGACACACCCTTCCCACGCCTGCTGATGACCTACGGCGGTGCCGACGCCTTCCGTGGCTCGGAGGAAATCGACGCCGAGCAGTTTATAGCCGTCAAGGGCTATAAGGCCAAGGGCAAGCGCCTCACCACCTACACCCTTGAATCGCTCACGGAACTCGAGCCCACCCGTGTCCCCGAGGAGCCAGTAAGTAATGAGCCCCAGGACGCAGAAGACACAGAGGAAGACCTCGACCCCGATGCTGGCAAGAGCGAACAGCAGGTGCGTGACGAACTCACAGGGCAACTAAGACTTTTCGACGATGAGGAGTAAGATTCTGGCTATTGTCACCCTTCTAGCCCTCTCCGCCTCCGCACAGGAGGGAACGAGGAGCGTCCATCTTCTCGGTGTCGGCAACACGAATATCCTCGATACCTATCTCTCCCAGGAGAAATACAAGGGCGACGGCTTCACCTATTTATATATACGCGAGGGTGCAACCCCCGAGAAGCGCTGGAACAACGTCATCGAGCACGAGCTCGACTTCTCCACGACAGAGGATCGCAGTAAGACCACCACGGAACTGGAGGCAGGCTACAACCTCTATTGGGGCCGTTACCGTCAGTGGCGTCTCCTTGACGACCACCTGCGCCTGCAGGCCGGCGGTCTCATCAACGGTACCCTCGGCATCATCTACCACACGAGCAGTGCGAACAACCCCGTCCAGGCCAGAGTAGCCCTCAACCTCATGCCATCGGGCATCGCCACCTACGACTTCCGCCTCTGGAAACAGCATTTCACAGCACGCTATGAGTTGAACGTGCCCCTCCTGGGCGTGATGTTCAGTCCGAACTACGGCCAGTCGTACTATGAGATATTCTCTCTGGGCAACTACGACCATAATGTCGTGCCGACCACCTTCGTCAGTGCTCCCACCTTCCGTCAGCAACTGACGCTCGACTGGCAGACTGGTGACAGGATCGCCATCCGCATCGGCTATCTGGGCAACTACCAGCAGGCAGCCGTCAACAACCTGAAGCAGCACGTCTATGCAAACCGATTCCTGATCGGCATCGTTGTGAAAAGGTAAAAAGGTAAAAAAAAGTAATATCATGAGAGTATATCATCCATATCATATTTGGCAGAGGGTGAAGGCGGCAGCCTTTTTACCTTTTTACCTTTTCACCTTTTTACTTTTCTCCTGTGTAGATACACAAGAGTATGAGAACACCCCGCAGGGCAACTTCGAAGCCCTGTGGAAGATCATCGACGAGCACTACTGCTTCCTAGACTATAAGCATCAGGCCTACGGTCTCGACTGGCAACAGGTATATAATATATATAATGTACGCGCGAGAGGCGATCTCAGCAGTTACCAGCTTTTCGAGGTACTCACGGGGATGCTCTCTGAACTGCGCGACGGTCATGTGAACCTCTATACCTCGTTCGACAACGGGCGTTACTGGAAATGGCACGAGGACTACCCCGCCAACTTCAGCGACACCCTGCAGCGCCGTTACCTCGGCACCGACTACCGTCTTGCCTCAGGCATGCAGTACCGCATCCTCGATGATAACATCGGCTACCTGTATGTAGGCAGTTTCGCCAATACCATCGGCGAAAGCACCCTCGACGAGATTATCAAGTACTTCGCCTTCTGCAACGGCATGATCATCGATATCCGCGGTAACGGTGGGGGCAACCTCACCTCCGCCGAGACCCTCGCCGCACGGTTCTGCCAAGAAAAGACCCTCACAGGCTATATCCAGCATAAGACAGGCAAGGGACACAATGACTTCTCGGAGATGGAGCCCCAGTATATGGAACCCTCGTCGCGCTTCCGCTGGCAGAAGCCCGTCGCCGTACTCACCAACCGCGAGGTATTCTCAGCCGCCAACGACTTCGTGATGATCATGAAGTGCTTCCCGCTGGTGAAGACCGTGGGCGACCAGACGGGCGGCGGCTCAGGACTCCCCTTCACCTCCACACTGCCCAACGGGTGGACCGTGCGTTTCTCCGCCTGTCCGACCTACGACCATAACCGCCAACAGGTGGAGTTCGGCATCGCCCCCGACTATGAGGTCAGTCTCACGGATGACGATTTCCGTCAAGGAAAAGACACCTTGATAGAATTTGCGCGCAAACTTTTGGTGGAATAAAAAAAAATGAGTAACTTTGCAACCGTTTTGAGCGAAAACGCGACAAAAAGTAAGCAAAAAAGCGCCTGTGGCGGAATTGGTAGACGCGCTAGACTTAGGATCTAGTGTCCCGCGACGTGCAGGTTCGAGTCCTGTCAGGCGCACAAATAGGGGTAAAATGTGCAAAAAACGTCCCAAAAAGCCCCAAAATAGGGGAAAATGACAAAAAAATGATGTTTTTTATAAAAAAAATTAAATTTTTCTTGCATAATTGAAAAATATTCCCTACTTTTGTCACCGATTTATGTAAATTTCGTGTAGTATATATATAGTTTAATTGTTTAATTATAATTTTTAAGTTCAAATGAAAAAGAAAATTATTAATGGTATTTTGATGGTAGCGCTGTTATTTGCTGCCACAACATCATTTGTTTCTTGCAAGGACAACGTGGACGACGAGTTGATCCCCGTCTATGCTCAACTTGCTAACGTAAAGAGTGGTCTTGAGACTCGAATCAACGAGATTCAGACTCAGATCAATGAACTTCAGGGTCTGAAGACTGACATCGACGCTAACAAAGTTGCCATTCAGAACCTTCAGAATCAGCTCGATCTCCTGCAGTCTAAGTTGGATACGATCAATACTCAGATCCAGAACCTGTCTGGTGACATTGACGAGATCAAGGCTGAGTTGGAAGACATGAAGGCTGACATCGACGCACTCGGGGCCGCCGTTCTTGCTCTGCAGGCACAGATCCTCGATTTGTATAATAAGGTTGGCAGCATGATCACAGACATCCAGATCAACCAGACCATCAACGACGTGACTGGTACATGGAACCTTCCTGGTGGCATGTCTCGCCTGCTGGCTCTGGCCGCTTTCTTCGGCTCTAACGAGACAGGCATGACTCAGTTCCCGAACACCAACGAGGACGCTGTTGTTCTTGGTGAGGCTCTGACTGCTGCCGAGGTTGCTGCTGCTAACGGTCAGTATTATCACTTCGACACTGACAACTTACTGGCACAGGTTCGCAACAACGCTGGTATGATTTTCTTCACTGTCAACAGTGAGGATCCCACCATGTTCGACATCAACGATTGGACTCTGAGCGTTCAGAACAGCGCTGGCAGAACCGCTCCTATCACTTTCAGCGACGTGAAGCCCTCAAGCTATCAGATCCAGTGGGGTATCTATAAGAGCACATGTGTTGACACTGATCCTGACAAGAATGGCGATCCCACCTTCTTCCAGGCTCGTGCTCACATCGATTGGAAGAACCTCGAGGCTACTCAGTTCGACATCGAGAAGTTCATCGATCTCCAGGATATCGCAAAGGACGTCAAGGCTTTGTATGAGAATGTGAAGAAGGCCGATGATAATGACAGCAAGGTAAACGCTTTTATCAACACAATCGCGCAGATATTGGTTAACATCTACAGCGGTAACATGAGTGGAAACAACTACGATCTGAAGAACCCCTCTTGGTCTGCTCAGAAGCTCGTTCTCAGCAAGGAAGTTGACGGCGTAACCATTAAGAAGGGTGCTGCTGACTATGATCTGGCTGTTAGCTCTGTTGCTCCTCTGTCATACAACTCATTCTGGGCAATGGAAGATGCTCTGGCTGAAACAGCTGATGAAGTGAAGGATGACGCAAAGGACACTCTCGGTGGTGCAGTTGACTCTAACCGTTTCGCTGCCTTCATTGCAGCTTGCGGTAACAAGATTATCAAATCTCTGAAGAATCACGGTCTGACCAAGGCAGTTGCTCCTATCGTACTGTACAACACGACAGACGGTATCAAGCTTCTCCGTAAAGGAAAGACTAAGAAGGTCAACGCAGGTATCATGCACATCAACGTTACTTCTCTGACTGAGGAGCTGTTGGTTCCCGCACTCGCTAAGTACGTTGCCCTGTTCAAGGATGGCCAGAAAGTTTCGGCTACTGTTTATCCTGGTGGTGTCCAGCTGATGGACCTGGATCTGACCAAGGCTGGTAATTACGAGCTCGTTGTCAGCGCTGTTGACTACTACGGCTTCGTATGTAACAATAAGTACACCATCACTGTTGAGTAAGTAATTAACATTTGCGTATTAAATCAATTTAAGTAACAGATATGAAAATGAAGAAAGCAATATTGTCTTGCCTGATGCTGATGGCTGGTCTGTCAGTATCTGCACAGGAGCAGAAAGGCACGACAGAATATATCTTCGAGCCGCACTTCTACATCCAGCTTCAGGGAGGTGCCCGTTACACCACTGGTGAGACGGATTTCGGCAAGCTCATTTCGCCCACAATCCAGGGTGCTATTGGTTACAACTTCAATAAGGCACTGGGTCTCCGTCTGGGTGTGAACGCATGGCAGAGCAAGGGTGGTTATGACATCTCCGAACTGAACTATAAGAAGGATTACAAGTTCACGAGCATTGCTCCTGCCCTTGATCTGACTTTGAACCTCTCCAACCTGTTCTTCGGCGTTGGTCCTAACAGAAAAGTTGATTTCGGTGTGTTCATCGGTGTTGGTGCAAACATCCGTTCTGCTGCCAGCGATGAGGTGGAGACTATCAGCAAAGAGGTGAATGGTCTTGCACATGAGAATCTCTTTAATTGGGCTCCCATGCCTAATGGAGAGAATGGTACTGAAGATTTCCTCAAGAGTGGTGTATTCGTAACAGGTCGTGGTGGTGCATTTGTAGATTTCAAGGTTACCGATCAGTTCTCTATCGGTCTTGAGGTGAATGGCAACATCCTGAGCGACAAGTTCAACTACAAGAAGGCTGGTAACCCCGACTCTTACTTCAACGCTCTGCTGGGTCTGAAGTATGCTTTCGGTCCTACTTACACCTCAAAGTTCATCCCCGATCCGGAGCCCCAGATCGAGTATGTTGAGAAGATCGTTGAGAAGATCGTTGAGGTTCCCGCTCCGGAGCCCGTCATCGAGCCGATCCGTCGCGATGTATTCTTCCTGATCAACAAGTACAACATCCGTGAGAGCGAGGAGCAGAAGGTTAAGGATATCGTTGACTACATGCGTGCTAACCAGACCGCAAGGGTAATGGTAACTGGTTATGCTGACGCTGGTACAGGTAACGACCGTATCAACGACCGTCTCGCTGCTCAGCGTGCTGACGCTGTTGTGAAGATGCTGACCGAGAAGTATGGTATTCCTGCTGACCGTATCAGCTACGACAGCAAGGGTGCTCGCGTACAGCCGTTCGCTGATAACGACAGCAACCGCGTATCCATCTGTATCGCAGAAATCCAAAAGTAATCAGACTCTAAAGAGTGACTCAATAAAGCCCGGTCCCAAAAAGGGGCTGGGCTTTTTACTTACAATAAAACAGGAAAAAGAAAATGAAGAAAACACTCAGTATATTATTTCTGTCAGTCTGCTTCACATTCAATGCTCAGGCACAGTTGAGCAGAGGCTACTACAGAGTTCAAAACACATATACGGACAGATACATGAGTATCGAGGATAACAATAGCGCCAACTACCCCGTCAGTCAGTCTGGCCAAGTGAACTTGACGGGAATCAAGACCTATAAGCCTGGTGTGAAGGTATCAACCAGTCCTTCAACTGTTGTTTACGTCTATAATGTTAAAGGTAAGCAGTATGACATAGAGGGACAGGGTACCAGCATCCATTATCTGACAGGAGGAAGAGCATACGTCACTTTAGACGTACAAGCCGACGGTAGTTATCAGGCACACGGAGATTATTCTGGTGTGAAATTATATTTGATGGACGAATCTGACCGGGACAAAGAGGAAGCTACCCTCATTTCTTACAGCAAAAGTGATAAGACTAAGAACTGGTGGGCAAAGAAAGTCGATACGGAGAACGAGTATCTCGGCATCCAGCCTGATGTTGAGGTCGGTGGAAAGTATTATGGTACGATCTATGCCGCCTTCCCCTTCAAACTGGTTTCAAGTGGTATGAAGGCTTACGCGGTAACCTCAGCAGCAGGAAGTGGCTTCACTGTTCAGGAAATCACTGGTGACATCCCGGCAGCAACGGCCGTCATTATCGAGTGCAGTTCGAATAATCCGGCTAATAATAAGATTCTGCCAGTAGAGTCGGATCCCACCTTAGGCTGCGACAACAAGCTCTTCGGTACATATTGCGACCGCGTCTCAGTGAGATTCACCAATGCACAGTTCTATTATCCAAACTATATGCGAACCATCGGCACATCGGGTGGTAAACTTGCCTTCAGGAAAGCTACGGCTGCGGATCTGACTCAAAGCTATTACCTAAAAGCTAACAAAGCATACCTTATGGTAGATCCAAGCAATGCTGCAGACGTACTGGTTGTCGGTGGAACAGATATCCGTGAGATCGAGAACGAGACGACAGTCAACGACCGTTGGTATTCTCTTGACGGAAGGGAGTTGCAAGGACAGCCCACCAGAAAGGGTATCTATATCAACAACGGCAAAAAGGTCGTCGTTAAATAAATAAGAAACCCCGCCAGTTGGCGGGGTTTCTTATTATTAGAAAATAGTTTTTGTCAGTCGGAAGGTCAATACAGGATAAACCTTAAAGGCCTTAAAAATATCTACATAATCGCCTACCTGACCACCGATATTCTCCACATCCTTCGTCAGATTAATACCTTCGTGCGTATATAGATCAGGTGTGCCTCCCCAGAACATAGCACCACAGTCGAATGAGACTTTCCAATCATCACGGTTCTTCACTAAACGACCACCATAACCAAATCCCAGATAAGGCTTAAAAGCATTAGACTTTGCCTTCACACGCACCATTCCGTCATCGCCGGGCTCCATATAATATTTCTCACCAACATGGTGAAGGACACCCTTATTATCGACAACATCACGTTTGAAAGTTCCGAGTGGGAAACCTAAACGACCAAATTTCTTGAATTTATCATAAATGATATCAATTTCATCGCCACCCAAGGTCAATCCTGAATATTTATCATCTATCGCACTCAGATCAATCAGTGGTTGATTATTCACAGCCTTATCATACATACTATTATATATTCCCACAGAAAGCAGCGACACCATGGACTCTGTGGAGTTCTCGGCATTAGCAAACTGTGACGGTCCCCAATAAAATCCCGCTGTAAGATGCCAGTGCTTATTATTCTTGAGAGGAAATACATCCACCAGGAATTTAAAGTTGTTCATCGTCGGTGTTCCAACCATATCAACATGATCTTCGACGTCATAGCCCGTAAACTGGTACAGGAACTCCTTCATCGTATCAAATATCGTAGGAACCCTATTACCATCTTTATCATACTTACGAGCAGGTTCACCGCCAACGGTCAAGTTAAACTGCAGGGTCTTATTAAAATGCGGCATGATCTCGTAGCCAGCACGTACCTGAACATAGTTACCAACAGGTGAAGCCACGTCAAGACCAATACCAGTTGTTCCGGCTGTCAACGACACATCCAGATGCTGGAAAATATTATGTTCCTTCCAGTACTGGAAAACGGGGATATAACCCGATTGCTCATTCTCATTCAAAATCTTCAGTTTCAACGAATCCTGAGACTGCGCCTTGGCAGACAATGCCAGAGAGGCAATAAATGCCAGACAAATAGTTTTCTTCATAACGTTATCCTATTAAAGAGTATGTTCAAAATATATTCTTGATAAACCTAAAGCTGATCACCGGAAAAGCCTTCAACTTCGAAACGAAATTCACATAAGAGCCCATATCGCCAGGGATATCGCTGACATCATCCACCAAGTCCACACCATCGGGGGATACCATCGAAGGTGTACCTCCCCAGAACATCAGACCGCCCGTAACGGCAAACTTCAGATCATCGTGCTTCTTGGAGAAAGCCGCCTCATAGCCAATGCCCAGATAAGGCTTGAAGGAATTGGTCTTCACTGGAATGGAAATGACACCTTGGTTTCCTGGGGTCATCTTGTAATCCTGATCACCCTTCTTTCCCATTGGGAATCCCGCAGGGCCATAATCCTCCAGATAATTTAAATTGGGATCACCAGTACCTTCTGCTGCAGCCTTATACAACTTATTATAAGCGCTAACGGCCTGAAGTGTGGCTGTAGAACTACCGTCGCTCTCAATCTTCGCAAACTGAGATGGTCCCCAATAGAAACCAATCGTCGCATGCAACTTCTTATTGTCAGACAAGGGGAAGATATCTACCAGGAACTTAAAATTATTCATGGTGATACGGCTCGTCATGTCAATAGACGGCATCATATCGTAACCATATGTCTTATATATCAGTTCACGCACGCGATCGTAATTGGTCTCTATGCGATCACGGTTCTCATCATACTGAATGGATTTCTCATTGCCGATCATCACATCAGCAGAAATATGCCGCCTGAAATGGGGCATCAGTTCATACCCCACCCGTACCTGCGCAAATTCACAGACCGGCATGGCGAGGTCAACACCAATACCAGAGGTGCCGAGCGAAAGCGACAGATCCAGATGCTCAAACGTATTACCACGATGCCAGTAACCTGCTTTTACCGGCACTTTCTCCTTCTTACCAAGCTTCACGGATGGAACATACTGTGCACTGACAGCGTGAGCTACCAGAGCAGCGGCCACGAGAGCCAGACATCTTTTTATTCCTAATCCATTCATATCTATTCTTTCAATTTATCTCATACGCCAACGTCCGTCTCTTTCTACCATAGGCACCACAATTTCCTCGTTGGTAGAGTCACCAAAACAGAGCGTCAAAAACACATTCGTGTATGACTGTAACTGTATGCTGTCCGTCTTGGCACGTACGATACGCACCTCGCGAATGCCACCGTGGGATGACTGTTGAGTCGCCATAAACTGCTGGTAGTTGTCAAGCAACTGCGAGCGGTACTCAGGATCATCCGGCAAATCGAGTCCTTCCAGGAACGACTCATACTCGCCATGTATCAGATGGTCATAGTAGCCCTTGGCAGCAAGAGAGGCCAGTTCTTCCGGAGTAGGCTGCGAGCAGCCAAGAAGAGCAAGGCAGACGAGCAATCCCAGTCGTTCTAACCAGACTAACTGAAGACCAACACTTTTCCCCATTACTTCTGGCGAACAAACACGTTAATGGGCGAGCCCGTCAGCGTCCAGTTCTCCCGGATCTTATTCTCCAGGAAACGCTTATACGGCTCTTTCACATATTGCGGCAGGTTAGCGTAGAACACGAAGGTGGGAATCTGCGTGTCGGGCACCTGTGCCACATACTTGATCTTAATATACTTTCCTTTCACCGAAGGAGGCGGATAAGCCTCTATCAGCGGGAGCATCACCTCATTGAGTTTCGACGTGCCAATCTTCGCCTTACGGTGCAGATAGACATCCTTGGCAGTCTCCAAGACTTTGAAGATGCGCTGTTTTGTGAGTGCGGAGCCGAAAATAATCGGGAAATCCACGAACGGCGCCATACGCTCACGGATGGCGTTGGCGAAGGTGTCGATCACGATCTGAGACTTGTCCTCTACCAGATCCCACTTGTTGACGACAACCACCAACGACTTATTGTTCTTTTGTATCAACTGGAAGATGTTCATATCCTGTGCCTCGATACCACGCGTGGCATCGATCATCAGAATACAGACATCACTGTTCTCGATGGCCCGGATAGAGCGCATCACGGAGTAGAACTCCAGATCTTCCGTCACCTTATTCTTACGACGGATACCTGCTGTATCGACAAGATAGAAATCAAAGCCAAACTTATCGTAGCGGGTATAGATGCTATCGCGCGTCGTACCGGCAATATCCGTCACAATATGACGATCCTCACCGATAAAAGCATTGATAAGACTCGACTTGCCCGCATTCGGACGGCCCACCACGGCAAAACGGGGAATACCTTCCTCTGCCTCGTCAGCATTCTTCTCTGGCAGTATCTCCAGTACCTTGTCGAGCAAATCACCCGTACCACTGCCAGTAGCCGCACTAATGGGCATGGGATCACCCAGTCCGAGTTTGTAGAACTCGTACTGATCATAAAGATCCTTACCATCATCAGCCTTATTGACCACAAGCAATACAGGCAGTTTGGCACGACGCAGGATTTGTGCCACTTCCATATCCAGATCGGTCACACCGTTGGAGATATCACAGAGGAAAAGCACAAGATCAGCTTCCTCCGTGGCAATGACGACCTGCTTACGAATCTCCCCCTCAAAAATATCGTCGGAGTTCACCACCCAACCGCCAGTATCAACGACAGAGAATTCCTGTCCGTTCCATTCGCATTTGCCATATTGGCGGTCACGCGTGGTACCGGCCTCATTACTGACAATCGCCTGACGACTTTTCGTCAAACGGTTGAACAAGGTCGATTTCCCCACGTTCGGGCGTCCTACTATCGCTACTAAATTTGCCATACTTAATTACTCAGGATTATAACCGAAATGATTCAATTCACGCTCGGAACTGCGCCAGTCCTTATCCACCTTTACGAAGGTCTCCAGATAGATGGGCTTGTCGAAGAACTTCTCCAAGGCCTTGCGGGCCTCTGTCGAGACTTTCTTCAGGGCCACACCCTGATGGCCGATGATGATACCCTTCTGAGACTCGCGCTCCACATAGATAATCACATTGATATGGATATTCTTCTCCGTTTCCTTAAAGCGCTCCACCGCGACCTCCACACTATAGGGGATTTCTTTATCATAGTAGAGCAGAATCTTCTCACGTACTATCTCCGAGACGAAGAAACGGGCCGGCTTATCTGTCAACTGATCCTTATCGAAATAGGCAGGGCTCTCAGGGAGCAGTTCCTGAATACGCTTCAGGAGTATGTCCACTCCGAACTTGTTTTTAGCTGAGATGGGCAGGATCTCTGCCTTTGGCAAGAGGGCATGCCAATGCTCAACGATCTCTGCAAGTGCCTCCTGACTGGATTTTTCTGTTTTACCAGAGCCTAACTCATCAATTTTATTAATCAGCAGAAGTACAGGAATCTCCATCCGCTGCACTTTCTCCAAGAAGTCCATATTCTTCTCGGGATTCTCCACCACGTCAGTGACATAGAGGAGGATATCTGCATCCTGCAGCGCCGACTCGGAGAAGGCCAACATAGATTCCTGCAACTTATAATTCGGCTTCAACACACCTGGCGTATCAGAAAAGACGATCTGCATCTCCGGGGTATTCACAATACCCATGATACGGTGACGGGTAGTCTGTGCCTTGAAGGTTGCAATTGAAATACGCTCACCAACCAACTGGTTCATGAGCGTACTTTTACCTACGTTGGGGTTTCCAACGATGTTGACGAATCCGGCCTTATGCACACTTGTCACTTGTCACTTCACTTTTCGTTTCCATCGTATGCCCATTTCAGATAGGACGCTCCGTGTACGAATCCCGCGCCAAAGGCAGTAAGTATCATGTTATCACCTTTTCTGAGTTTACTCTCGTAATCCCAGAGGGCCAGCGGAATCGTGGCGGCACTCGTATTACCATAGTGCTCGATGTTCACCATCACCTGCTCCATCGGCAGTTCCAGCCGCTTGGCCACAGCCTCGATAATACGCATGTTTGCCTGATGGGGAACCACCCACTGGATATTGTCCTTATTCAGTCCGTTGCGCTCAGCTATCAATACGCAGTCATTGCTCATGTTCGTCACTGCATAGCGGAACACCGTACGTCCCTCCTGATACAGGTAGTGCAGTCGGTGATCAACAGTGAAATGCGACGGCGGACAGACAGAGCCCCCAGCCTTCATATGGAGGAAGGGCAGTCCCTTGCCATCCGTACGCAGGAAGGAGTCCATCACACCGATATTCTGTTCCTCCGTAGCTTCCAGCATAACTGCAGCCGCACCATCTCCGAAAAGCGGGCAGGTCTGACGGTCTTTATAGTCCGTCACTGACGACATCTTATCGGCACCGATAATGATGATGCGCTTACAGCGTCCGCTCTGAATCATCGATGCCGCTACGTCGAGCGCATAGAGGAATCCACAGCAAGCACCCCAGAAATCAAACGCGAACGCGTTTTTCAGTCCGAGTTTACCAACTACGATGCTGGCTGTGGATGGGAATTTATAATCCGCCGTGGAAGTGGCTACGATCAGCGCGTCGATAGTATCAGGATCCACGCCCGTCCTCTGCACCAGTTGCTTGGCAGCCTTACGAGCCATATAGCTGGTACCAAGACCTTCCTCTGTGAGGATGCGGCGCTCCTTGATGCCGACACGCGTCATAATCCACTCATCATTGGTATCAACCATCCTCGACAGTTCCTCATTCGTGAGGACATAGTCGGGAACAAAGCCACCAATGCCGGTGATTATCGCGTTGATTCTATTCATTACTCAGCTGCTACGTCCTCTTTCTTGATAGCCACCTTACCACGATAGTAGCCACATGTCGGGCATACTGTGTGATAAACGTAATATGCGCCACAGTTAGGGCATACTGCGAGTGTAGGAGCTACAGCCTTGTCGTGAGTACGACGCTTGGCCTGACGAGTACTTGATTGTCTTCTTTTAGGATGTGCCATAATTATTGAAATACTTTAATTCTTAAACATTTAAATTCTTCAGTTTTTCCCATCGGGGGTCGGCAGACTGGTTGGACTCCTCATCGCTGCTTCGGTCAGCTGACAGCTCTTCCAGAGCTTGTGTCATGGCAGGGTTGCACTTGCCAGGTGCATGCACATGCTTGATGGGTATGACCAGTATGGCGAACTCATAGATGAACCAAGAGATGTCGAGTATTCCTTCGTTCTCAGGCACCACGATGATATCATCTTCCTCTGAGTAGTTGCTCCCGAACTTGACGATGAGGCGGTTGTCGGTCTCCACCGGCTGCTCCATATCGTCCAGACAACGGTCGCAGGGTATGACGACATGGCCTTGGGTATGAAACAAGAGTTCAAAAAAACCGGTAGCCTTGCGTATAGACACCGACACATGCAAAGAACCCTGCTTCACCTCGGCACCATCCAAAGCCTCGAAGAAACCATCATCAAGACTGAGTTCCAAGGATGTCTCCTCTTCCGTCAGACCCTTCAGGTCAATCTTCAGAAACTCCAGACTATTCATCATAACGGGTTGCAAAGTTACAAACTTTTTTTCATTTATTAGACTCTCATTTACTTTTTTTATCATTTTCCCGCAAAATCCGTCACTATCAGCGGGTTATATTACACAAAAACAGGGGTCCTTGTGCAATAATCAGCCTCTTTTAGGCAATTCAATCCTGAACGTTGTGCCCTTACCGATTTCCGATGATTTGACGAAAATACGTCCCTTATGATACTCTTCAACAATACGACGGGCGAGAGAGAGACCAAGGCCCCATCCACGCTGTTTGGTCGTAAAACCTGGTGTAAAGACATTTCCGAGGTCTTTTTTCCGAATGCCCTTTCCATTATCAGATACTTCTATGACTACACGACTACCTTCTTCCATCAGAGAAATATCAATTCTACCACTTCCTTCCATCGCATCAACAGCATTCTTACATAGGTTCTCAATAACCCACTCAAAAAGGGAAGCATTCATACTAACAATAACCTCATGATCAGGAACATGACGTATGATGTCAACCTTATTCGACGTACGACGGTCCATGTAGTCTGTCACATGATCCAGGACTTCGTTCATTGAACTGTCTTTCGGTTCTGGCAGAGAGCCAATCTTCGAAAAGCGCTCTGCAATACGTTCCAGACGCTTCACATCCTTGTCCATCTCAGGAATTAGATCATCTTCGGGATGATTTTCCTTTAAGATCTCCACCCAGGCCATCAGACTGGAAATCGGTGTACCTAACTGATGAGCCGTCTCTTTCGATAAGCCTACCCATACTTTATTCTGTTCTGCCTTCTTTGAAGAGAGCAATGCAAAGATCGCCACCACCACAAAAATCATTACAATTCCCAACTGCCAATATGGATAAGAGGCAAGGCGCTTTAAGAGTGTCGATTCGTCGTAGCAGACCAATTGATAGTCGTTTGTCTGAGTAGAATCGCCCAGATGGATTTTAATATATTTCCCATCTTCATAAAGCTTTTTACCATATCTTGCCACATAGGAGTCAGAATCTGCGGCTGTTTTCTCATCCATCGCAATATTCCTATAGTCATCCACATGTCCCATTTTGTCAAGCACAATAACAGGGATAGTATTATTGCCTTGGATAACATCGAGTACTAATGAGAGATCAGTATTTTCATCAGCATGGTTGAGGGCATGAAGAGCCTGCGCCCACACCTCCATCTTCTTCCGCTCCTCATTGGAGAGGTCCTTAACGAGATAATGGGAAACCAATAAAGAGGTCACGGCGATAACGATTGCCGCCAAAACCAAAAAAATCTTTACTTGCCTTATCCTATCTGTCCATTGCATACAACTATATAAACGAAAAAGCCCCGAAGATATTGTATCTTCAGGGCCTCACTTTGAAAAAAGACGGCGGCTTCCTACTCTCCCGCATTGCATTGCAGTACCATCGGCGCAGGCGGGCTTAACTTCTCTGTTCGGAATGGGAAGAGGTGGGACCCCGCTGCAATAACCACCTGATAAGCG
>Ga0310690_10001441_pt1 | contig 42137 bp, 37 predicted proteins | sample AusTroGonzalo_MG_2_FD_207661 | JGI IMG/M metagenome (GOLD analysis project Ga0310690, IMG submission 207661) | Bovine rumen microbial communities from tropical cattle in Woodstock, Queensland, Australia - Gonzalo_04 (v2) (version 2) | ecosystem: Host-associated > Mammals > Digestive system >... | reverse complement strand
CTCCACCTTCTTCTGCCAAAACTTTTGTAATAGCAGCTGTTAAGGTCGTCTTACCATGGTCAACGTGACCAATGGTTCCTATATTGCAGTGTGGCTTACTGCGTTCAAATTTCTCTTTTGCCATTGTTGTTTTATCCTTTATATATAAAATGTTATAACGTACGTTTTTTTAATGTTTGTGAAAAGGGAAATTTTGGAGCGGGTGAGGGGAATCGAACCCCCGTAGTAAGCTTGGAAGGCTTCTGCTCTACCATTGAGCTACACCCGCGAACTTCCTTTGACACAAGACTGGTGGAGGGGGGTGGATTCGAACCACCGTAGACGAAAGTCGACGGATTTACAGTCCGTTGCATTTGACCGCTCTGCCACCCCTCCGTAAAGAAGACGGGAAAAGAACAAATCTTTTTTCCTGGCTCAAAGAGCAAATAAGCTTATTTTTGCCGACTTGTCAAGCCATTTTTTGAAACTTTTTTAAATAATTTGGGATAAAATATCTGGAAATTGTGTTTTAACGGAGTTTGATATGACCATTATAACAGAACAGCGAAATCCTAATACGATTGATATTGATTTGATGAGTTCAGTTGAAATTGCTCGGACAATTAATAAGGAAGATCAAAAGGTGGCATTTGCTGTTGAAAAAGAATTAACACTTATCGGACAAGGAATTGATTTGATAGCAAATGCTTTTCTTAAAGGTGGAAGAGTCGCTTATTTTGGCGCTGGTACCAGTGGACGAATCGGCATTTTAGATGCATCAGAATGTGTGCCGACTTTTAGTGTTGATGAAAATATGGTTCAGGCGTATATTGCCGGTGGTAACAAGGCTCTAAGATATTCGATTGAAAATGCGGAAGATAGTGCAGAGCTTGCTTTAAAAGATTTAGAAAATTTTGTACCAACCAATAAAGATGTTGTTGTCGGCATTTCGGCTTCGGGTAATCCAGAATATGTTTTAACCGCTTTAAGAGAAGCTCGAGGAAAAGGTGCTAAAACAATCGGTATTACTTCAAATCCGGAGGCACTTTTTGCAAAATTTTGTGATGTGTTGATTTGTGTTCATGTAGGGCAGGAAGCACTCACCGGATCTTCACGTATGAAATCAGGTACGGCGCAAAAAATGATTTTAAATATGCTTTCAACAGGTGCCATGATTAAAATCGGAAAAACATATCAAAATTATATGATTGACGTGAAAATTTCAAATGAAAAACTTTATGAGCGTGGGTGCCGCTTTATATCAGAAATTTGTAATGTGGATGCACAAGAGGCTTCAAAACTCTTGAACGAATCGGGTTTAAGCGTTAAAACGGCGTGTGTCATGAAGCTTAAAAAATGCACATGTCAAGAGGCTCAAAAAATGCTTTCCAGCGTCAATGGTGTGTTAAGAAAAGTGATTGATTAAGCTTTTAGTTTTTCTTCGGTCATTTTTAAAGCTTCGGGTGTGCCGACATGGTAGAATGTGCTCGTATTTATAACATATCCTAAACGCCCTTTTGCCTCAGCTTCATCAAACAATTTAACAGATGAAAATTTGCTTTCCTTTACATCATCAAACATTTTCTTTTTGATAATGTAGATACCGGCAAACATGTAGTTAAAGCCATCAGACATATCTTTGTTGCGCTCGGGTTTGTCGTGTTGGATGCGGTAATCACCTTTACCTTTGTCACCGCAGATATTGTTCAAGTCTTGGAGGAGTATAAGAACATCAAACTTCTTTTCATTCCAAGCGTCCATCATGCGCCACAGTGCCGGTTTGATTTTCTCTTCTTCAAAAAAGACATCACTATTGCATACGAAAAAGGCTTCATTTTTAAAATAAGTCAAAGCATTTTTAATACCTCCGCCTGTTTCTAGCGCTTCATTTTCAATGCTATATGTGATGTTAAAATCCAAGTGATTGCAGTCAATATGTTCTTTGAGCATCTTGCCTTGATAGCAAAGATTGACGACCACATCTTTAATACCGGCATTTTTGAGACGCTCAAAGTTGTAATCAATGAGTGCTTTGCCGGCAACGTTGATGAGGGGTTTGGGCTTGTTTGCCGTGAGTTCGCGCATCCTCACACCGCGACCTGCAGCTAAAACCATTGCTTCCGTAATGGGTTTTCTTTGAGGAATGACTCGATTTTTTTGTGGCAGAACTTTATCAAGCCATTCTTTGATGTTCTTAAATTCGGGGTAAGTTAAAGTTTTTTCCAACATACACCAAAGATGCGGCACAAATTCTAAATATTGCGGTTTGTCGTTGACATATCCTAAAATAGTGAAACGGCCTAAGACGCGCATATGTCGAAACATTGATAAAAAGGCATACGAATCTTCAAAATTCTTTTTTGAGACATTTTTAAGAGAAGTGAAAAATTCTTGTTTCATTTTATCTTGAATGTCGTCACGAACTTGTCGGCGTGCATCTTCAAGCAAGCTCATGATGTCGTATGTTAAGGGTCCCCACATGGCATCTTGAAAATCAATGATGGCACATTCTTTTGCTTTAGGGGGCAACATGATGTTGTCAACATGATAGTCCCACAAAACCATGCGATTTTCAACTTTGAATGCTAGGTCAGTTAAAGGTATGATAAGCGAAATAAATTCTTCGCGTTCTTTTGTGCTTAAGGGGGCGCCTTTTGCCATCGGAATATACCAATCGGCAAAAAAACAAATGTCATTTATAATACGTTCTTTTAATAAATCCCTGCAACATTTCGGACGCTCCGAGATTGAAGCAATTTTGATGAGAGCATCAGTTGCGAGCTTATATAAAAACTCTTCGTCTGTTCTTCTTTTTAGAAGGCGTGTGAAAGTGTCATCTCCTAAATCTTCAATCAGTAAAAAACCGTTTTTAAAATCTTTGATAAACACTTTAGGAACACGTAAACCATGTTTGATGAGAAAGTCGGAAAGCTCGTTAAATTCAGACAGTTTATTGCATTTTAATTCATCATCCATCAAAACCTGTGTCGAGCCGTTTTTGAGAAACACTCGAAAGTATTTTCGGGTCGAGGCGTCAACTTTTAAGGGGGTTATTTCAAGAAAATTGATGTTATTCTTTTTTAAAAAATTTATTCTTTCAATATTTCTTAAGTCTTTTAGCATAGAATGGCTCCCATATGAAGAATGATATCTCGTATTATAGATTGTTTTTTTTAACAGAGTTTTAATGACGGGCGACAAATGATAAAATATGTGGTTTTTGATTGGGATGGTACTATTGCTCACACTTATCCTAATATCATAAGGGCTTATCAATACGTTTTTAGGAACCTTGGTTTGGAAGAGCCGTCTGCCGAGCAAATTACGGAGGCGATTGGGCGGTTGCAAAATAAGGATATATTTTCTCATTTTTTTGATTCTGCCTTGATAGATCGTGCAAAAAAACTTTATTATGAGTATATTGAAAAATACCATTTGGAAAATTTAAAGGCCGTTAGTGGGGCAAAAGAGCTTTTGGATTTTTGTGTCGGGCGAGGAATTCAACCACTTTTGATGACTAATAAGCGGACCAAATATATTTATGAAGAGCTCAAAACGTTGGGTTTTGAAAAATATTTTTCGAAGGTTGTTGCTGCAGGTGAATTGTCACAAGATAAGCCACATCGAATCGCTTGTGAGGCTTTGTTTGAAGGTAAAATGCCCAGTAAAAATGAGCTCATTGTTATCGGTGACGGTAAGGCCGATGTTGAAGTTGCGAAATGTTATGGAGCACAATCCATTATTTACCAAAATAGAGTACAGGGTGATTATAACATTACCCATTTAACAGATGCTATTGAAATTATTAAGGGAAAGTAAGATGCAACACAGACACGTTCAAAAAGGGCATTCATCACAAGTTGTGTTTTATGGTAAACATGCTGTTTTTGCGGCGTTGAAAAACAAACAGCGGAAAATTTTAAAAGTTGTGATTTCGCCGGAAAACGAAACAGAATTTAAACGTGAGTTTGTAAACATTCCTTATCAAGTCGGGCAGAAAAAGGAAATCGAAAAACTTGTTGGGCAGAATGCTGTTCATCAAGGATATATTCTGATAACGTGTCCTTTAGAATCCATGCTTTTAGAGGATTTGATCGAAAAAACGTCACATATTGAAAAATGTCATGTACTCATTTTGGATCAGGTGACTGATCCACAGAATGTGGGCGCCATTATTCGTTCGGCCGCTGCTTTTAATGTTACGGCGATTATTGTGCAAGATAAAAATACACCTCAAGAAAGTGGTGCAATGGCTAAGGCATCTGCCGGCACGATTGAATTTGTTCCAATAGTGCGCGTCACGAACCTAACGCGTGCAATAGAACAATTAAAAAAAGCTGGTTTTTGGATTGTTGGTATGGATGGATATGCCACTCAAAAGATAGATGAGGTGGATAAAAACAGTAAGCTTGCTGTGATTATGGGGTCTGAAGGAGCTGGTATGCGGCGGCTTGTTGAAGAATCGTGTGATATCAGGGTGCGGCTTGATATCAACGAAAGGGTTGAAAGCTTGAATGTATCGACGGCAGCGGCGATTGTTTTATACGAACTTGATAAAAAGCTCGTATAATGGGGAACTAATGCAGAAATTTTCCCTCACACTCAGTCGTGTATGTTTATATACACTCGTTTCGTGTTCGGTCAAATTTCTTATTATCTCCCTCATTCTCCGAGCTTTTTGAAAAGTAGGCAGTATAATGGGGAACTAATGCAGAAATTTTCCCTCATACTCAGTCGTGTATGTTTATATACACTCGTTTCGTGTTCGGTCAAATTTCTTATTATATCCCTCATTCTCCGAGCTTTTTGAAAAGTAGGCAGTATAATGGGGAACTAATGCAGAAATTTTCCCTCATACTCAGTCGTGTATGTTTATATACACTCGTTTCGTGTTCGGTCAAATTTCTTATTATCTCCCTCATTCTCCGAGCTTTTAAAAGTAGGCAGTATAATGGGGAACTAATGCAGAAATTTTCCCTCATACTCAGTCGTGTATGTTTATATACACTCGTTTCGTGCTCGGTCGAATTTCTTATTATTTCCCTCATTCTCCGAGCTTTTTGAAAAGTAGATCGTATCACTGGAATCTCATCGATCCTTTGCAAGTTCCTTGTCGATTGCTTCATTAAGCGAATCGTCGATCGTGTTTTCTACTTGCAATTCAAGGGTTTGAATGTCTGTTTCTTGAATAGGCAATTTTTGAGTTTCCTCTCTGAGAGCTTTTTCAAAATCTTCAGATGGCATACTCACAACTTCTTCCTCTTCGTAGCTTTCATCTATGTTAAGAAGATTTTGTGGTTCTCCCTCAATTTTTTCAGGTAGCATGTTTTGAATTTCGGGTTTAACTTCCTCCTTGTATATAGCGTCCTTAAATGAAATGTTTTGAGCTTCAGATGCGTTAAAAGTGTTTTCTTTTAAGCTTTGGTTTTGTGACACCACTTCATTTAAGCGGGGCAAATTATCGCGAGCAGCTAATTGTTCTTTAGAAAGCAGTAATTCTTTTTTAGGCTCGCTGTTGAAACATTTTAGGAGCCATACGTCATAAATCGGGTGTTCAACAGCATTGACAGATGGTGAAGAGGAAAACATCCAGCCCTTGAAAATATTATATTCTTCCTGATCAAAACTTTTGTCTGATACATCAACAAAGGCAAAATTTTCAGGAATTTCTTCTTCTGTTTTTGCTTTACAAGAGCGAACAACCACAGAAAAAGATCCGAACGAAACAGCACCATCGACCGGTACTTCGATGATACTTACACGTCCTGTAATTTTATCCATCGCTTGCATTTGTGCTGTATTCATATCTATTTCGGTAGCAATCGCTTGGTGAATTAACAACGAGGCAAAACTTAAGGAAAGAAATTTCACTTTCATATTTTACTCTCCTGTTGCCTTAAAGATAAACTTACCAATCAAATCTTCGAGCGTTTCAAAATCCTGAGTTTTTTTAATTTCGCTACCTGGTGTTAGAAAAATTTTAGACTGTCCAGGCTCAATTTTGATAAACTTATTACCCATTAGGCCATCACTGGTAATTGAAACGATGCTATCCTGAGGTAATTTAATTTCAGGGGAAATACTCAAAATAACATCAACCATATAATCTTCGCTCGAAAGTTTTTGAGAAGTTACTGTGCCGATTTTGATGCCATTAATGCGCACATCTGAGCCAACATTTAAACCGCCAACTTTAAAAAATCTTGCAGATAATTCATAGCCTTTGACAACTTGCAAATCAGATACTCGATATGCAAAAAGCAAAAACAACACTGCAACAAGAAGGACTACAATGCCCATAATGGTTTCTACAGGTTTTTTATTCATCTTTATTATCCTCTAAGGTTTGTTCCATAATTGTGTTTTTTGACTTGCCAACAGAAGCGATTAATCGATCCAAAACTTCTTGCAAAACTATTGCCGGTTGAACCTGTTCAAACTGATCGCCATTTTTTAAAAACTCTTCAGATCCGCCCGGATCAATTTCAATATATTTTCGTCCCATGATGCTTGAGCTGACAATGGATGCACTACTATCATCGGGGATAAGGAGACCTTCTTTGATTTCTAGTTTAAGAACTGCGTTAAAATGCTCGTCTAAATGTGCCTCAACCACACGTCCGATATCAACACCTGACATACGAACCGTATCTCCGATAAGCAAGCCATCTGTACGAGTGAAGGTAGCGTTTAAGTGATAAAATTTTTCATCAATATGTTTGTAGTCATTTTTCTTGAATGTCATCAAGCAAAAAAGAGTCGTAAAAATTAAAATTGAGCATAAGCCAAAGCAAAAAGCCTTTTTCTCTTGTTTTGTATATTCGTTGTTCAAATTTTTACTCCGCTTCTAGTCGTGATCTTCCTCGGCACCGGAATTGGCGTTTATGAGAATTTGGTGCATCAAATCGTACTGGTCTGTTGTCATACGAAGCAGGCAACGTTCTTTGTGAAAACTTTCTGAACCAAATCCATTTTCAGAAGATTTAGCAAATAAAGAGCAATATCTATTGCGATAGGCGAGCCAGTGGTCATACATATCTTTTAAATTACCTGTTATGAGACCATTGCCATTATTCCAACCAGCAGTTTGAGGGTGTTTTGATATTTCTAAATAAGTATTTTGAAGTTGTTTTAAAACGCGAGCACTTTCTGCTTTCATACATAAGGCTACTTCGTTGTCGTCTTTGGCTTGTGCATAGCATGTATCATATTCTTGTGTTGCAAAAACCAAACGTGGCAATAGGCACAGAGTCAGTGCAATTAGTAATTTTTTGAACATCTTATTTTCCCTTCGTTTGCTATTTATCTTGTATCTTAAATTTAAGTTTTTGAAATGTCAATTTCAAAAAAAGATTTTCCGCTACGTAAAATTTGTTTTGCTTTTTCTGTGTATCCTTCCTTTTCATGTACAATAAGTGGTGGAAGAATTGTAAGAGGTGTCTTTGAATCTTTTTGAGCGATCAACATAACACGTTTGGCTTTTTCTGTTTTTTTAGAATAAACGGGTATAACACGAATATTGCCGGCACGCTTGTAAAGTATAGATAATATTTCATCTAAAGCCTCGGCACGATGTATCAAATACAAATAACCATACGGTTTGAGCATTTTTAGGCAAAATTTGAGCCAATCTTCAAGGGTGAGGCTTTCCTGATTATGTGCAGTGGCTTTACTTATATTCGGTGATTTTGAGCCGTTTTTTTCGTAAGGTGGATTTGTAATGACATGGTCAAATGAACCAAAATGGATGGGTGCTTTTTTTTCTTTGATATCGTAACAGATGTATTTTAAGTTTTGAAAATTGTTTGCTTTGGCACTTGTGTTGGCAAGATCGGTTAGTTTTTTTTGAACTTCAAAACCCGTGATTTCAGCTTTAGGTAATCTGTGAGCAAGGCAAAGAGAAATTCCACCTGTACCGGAGCCGACATCTAGAATTTTTTCTCCATCCTTAATGTTGAATAGAAGTGATGATACTAAAACGGCATCAGATGAAGTTTTGTAACCTTCATCACTTTGAAACATTTTGACTTTTTTATCTAGTAAATAATCATTTTTGATGTTTGTCATTTTAGCCCTCTTGGAATACCTTAAATTAAATAAGTTAAAATAGAATGAAATAAATATTTGTGCATAAGTTTGTGAACAAGAGTTTTCATGGCTTGCGAATCAGGAAAAGTTAATAAATACTTAATGCAGTATATTGGAGATTGTTGTTGATGTTTGAGCCGGATTTTGTGACGCTTAAGACAGATGATATTGTTATTTCAGCTTGCCAAGCCGTAATGGAAGATGACGGTTTTTGTGGCTATTGCCTTAGAATTGAAAATAATTCCAATGATAAGATCCAGATTTTGGGTAAAGATTTTAGTTTGACTGATGATCAAGGAAACAGTTATTTACGGTCTGAAATTGGTTTTAATGGGGAAATTTTGGAACTTAACCCCGGTGAATATTTTGAATTTGAAGATATGATGCCGGTGTCTTTCAGAGCGGCTGTTTTGTATGGGACTTGCCGTATCTCAAAAGAGCATGTCAAGCAAATTAAAAACATTAAGATTCCGGCTTTGGAACTTTTTACAAATCAGAGAAGTTCTCTTGTTTTGAATTAAAATTTTTCAAGAGCGTTGAGTAAATTTTCTAAAACTTTTTGAGCAGGCTGATCGAACCGAATGGTGATATTCTTTTTTATTAAACCACACGTTGTTTGATGCGGATTATAGAGACAAAAAGGTGTTTTGAAATAGCTTCCGTAAAGCATAGAGTCATCAATTAAAACATCGATTTTTTCTTTTTTACAATAGGCCGCTTTTGCCTTATTCCATAGTTCGTTCGGAACAAAGAATGATCCATCATCATAATAAGTGACTAAATTTCTTTTTTCAAAGTAATCAAGCAAAGACCACAAAGATGTATAAGGAATTTTTTTTTCGATGAGATATTTTTTTACATCAGCGCTTTTTGCACCACTTAAAACGATAATTTCTAATCCCTTTTGTATAGCAAGAGTGTTAAAAGTTTTAAAAAATTTCGGATTACTGTTAATAACGCCGTGGTAATCAATTCCGATTTTCATTTTAATCCTCATTAAACAGATCTTTAACAGAGTTCGGGCTTAAAATAGACAGCGGGTTGATGCTGATTTTGGGTTCATCAATGGTGTTTGTAATATCGTAATTGACAGCAAAGATTGTTCCGTCTTTACCTGCTAAAACTTTTCCAATCAATGGAATTTTTCCAACCATTGAATTTAGACTGTAAGCCGGTGATATGATGCCTTTAATGTCGATCGTCTTGCTTTTTCTGCCTATTGTTCCCTCGGATGTAAAGCCTATTACATTACCAAACATTTTAGCGTCGTTAATCTTTAATGTTTGGTGTTCATAGGTAAATGGCGCATCAAAGTGAGAAAAGACAAGCCCATCACCTTTGAGCATGTCAAGCATACCACTTAAAGATGCGACGGTCAAAAGTTTTGCCATAAGAGGTGTATTATGAATTTTAAAATCACGGATTTTAGCGTGTCCGATCATTTTTTGATCTTTTCCTTTTTTTGCCTCAATTTTTAGAATACCGCCGCTCATGTTTTCGTAGAGCCTTAGGACGCGTAACGTGCTTCCTGCGTTATTGCTTTCAATATTTAGGAAATGTTCCCCATTTGTACGAGGTGTGTAATCTAAATTAAATTTAATGGATTTATCACTACCATGGTTGCCGACGATATGCATTTCATCCAGGCCAATGCCATTTTTTAAAACAGCATTACCGGCGAAGTTTTTAATTGGCGTATCTTCGTTTGTCCATAAACTGTTTACAGCTATAAAGATCTCAGTATCCACAACGGATTCTAAATTATCATTGGTATTTACCGATGGTTCTGCTTCTTGCTTATTTTCTCGTTTTGTGAAAAGTTCTGTGAGGTCATAACTGTTACCACTGATATTGGCTTTGATTTTGTGGCTTGGGTGGTAAAAGAACTCAATCTGAGCTGCAGCTGATGTCTTGGGGCCTTTTATTTTTTCAATGTTAATGACACTGATTTCACCTTTAGGTGTTAAAGCAATTTTACCGTCTAAGATGAAATCATTTTTTTGTAAACTAAAATATGGAATATCATGTAGTTTGTTATCAATGAAGGTTAAAGTCGTGTTGATATTTCCGCTTTCATGAAGAGGTTTATTAAAACCTAAAAAACTGTAATCAATAGTCATGTTTTCTAAATCAGCATTGATTTTGATTTCAGCTTTTTTTTCATCAATGATTTTCAAATTTGCCGTTACATCTGCAAAACCCTCTATATAAGGCGGTGCTAACATTGCATTTTTGATACCGAATTTTTGCATAACTTGTTCACTTAGGTGAAATTCAAATTTTCCTTTGCTTTGATAGTTCTTGTTTTTAAATTCCTGATTAAAATCAAATGTTAGCGGAATGTCATCAAAAGAAGCTTTTCCCTTAACATCAAAACCTTTTGATGAAACTTGAAGAAACGCTTCAGATGATTTTAAGTCTTTACCGTTCATCACTTCTTTAACGATTATATTTTTTAATTTAGCTTTGACATCAACTTTGATGTCTTGCGGTTTTAAGTCTTGATAAAGTTCAAAATTTAAACCGAGGTCAATGTCCACATTGCCTTCAATTTTTTGTGTGTTTAAACCTAAATCTTTGGTAAATTCAAGAGGCGGATGGTTGATGTATTTCAATGCATCTGTAACATTGGTTCTGCCGTCAATCTTAATGTCAATATAGTTTTTATCCTTATCTAAATCATAAAGTTTGACACGACCACTGTCGAGTATAATGTCATCTGACATACCTTTATCAAGGCTGATATCAATGATGCCTACGTCAAAATTTGCTGTGCCGTAAACATTTGTCACTTCGGGCATACCTTCCAAATAAAAAACTGTTCCGTCGATGATCTCAGCTGTTCCTTTTAATTTTGATAAAATCAGAGATTTGCTCTTTTTATCAAATTCCCAAGCAAAATCGAATGAAGCGTTTTGATACTCTCCACCATATAAGCCATCTTTACACCATTCCCATGCTGGTTCAGCAAAATAACGAGGCCAAAAACGAGCTAAATCGTCCATTGACAGTTTATCAACTTTAGCATTGAGATTGATTTTTAGATCTTCAAGTGACTGATCAAGAAAATATTTTTTGTAGCCGGATGTTTTAAATTCTAGCTCAACTTTTTGATTCGCCATGGTCAGTTCAGATTTTTTTAGTTCTATAGCATCAAGGCCTCCACTGATTTGTCCTTCGAAAGCAAATGAATCAATATCATAATCAAAGTGTTCATTGTGTTCAAATTGAACTTTTCCTTCGGATCCTTTTAAGCTGAAGTTAATATTTTCAATGGCTGTATCAATACTTTGGGCCAAATCATCAACGTTTTTCAGGATTTGTGCAAAATTAATGTTGGCCGTTATCTTGCCTTCTATCGGAACATCAATGCTTGAAATACCTGCACCAATTTCTTTGATAAAATCGGAAACAACAATGTCAGCAAAACCGACATCTAGAGTGAGTTTTTGTTTTAATGGATTGAATTTGATTGCAGCATTTAAAGTTGCCATACGCTCATCCAAATCTACAACGCCGCTGGCAGATAAATCGAGATTTGTGAAGTTTCGTTTGAATTTTAAGTTCGTGTTTGAAAATTGCCATTTTCGTCCTAAATCAACTTCGTGAAATTCAATGTTTGCATTTTGAATTTCAATGTTATTAATATAGCTTTCAGGAAAGACTTTTTCAGGAGAATTAAAACGTTCCAAAAAATCTTCAAACCAATCAAAATAAAATTTGATTTTTTTGCGGTTTATTTCATTTTCTTTGTTTTTTTCAACGCCGTATGTCGTAAAAATGGAAAAAGTAGGATTTTTAAGAGATATGTTACTTGGTGCTATGATACCTTTGAGCAAGGCACGTACACTAAAGGATAAAAACAATTTTGGCGTTTTGACGGATATATTATCATCATTTTTTCTTAAAACCACATCTTTTGCAATGATTTTAAGCGGTTGAATAGAACGTATCAGTTCAAGGTTAACTTCGCCGATGCTCATCGTATAGTCATTATGTTCTGAGTTTAAGGCCTCTATAATGTAAGGTTTAAGAAATGGAACAGAAAGAGGACCTTGATAGAGAATCCATAAAAAATATAAAAGCGAAAGGAGTAAAGTTACACCCAAATAATCCAGGACACGTCTTAAAAAATATCCTTTTTTCATGCATCTTATCCTTTGATACCTTGATTTGCTAGATATGCGGATAAAAACAAGTCAATATCACCGTCTAAAACAGCCCTGTCATCAGAAGTTTCAACATTAGTTCTTAAGTCTTTAATAAGTCTATATGGTTGTAAAACGTAAGAGCGAATTTGGTATCCCCAACCATTATCTTGCTGATTGTCTCTTTCTTGGGCTGCGGCATCCGCACGTTTTTTGAGCTCCATTTCATAAAGTTTAGCTTTGAGCATTTTCCAAGCAGTTTCTCTATTTTGAAACTGTGAGCGCTGGCTTTGACTTTGGACGACAATTCCTGTCGGAATATGAGTGATTCGAACCGCAGAATCTGTCTTGTTGATATGCTGCCCACCGGCACCAGATGCCCTATATGTATCAATTCGGCAATCGGATTCATTGATTTCAATTTCGATTTCATCATCTATAACCGGATAAACACTAACAGAAGCAAAACTGGTATGACGTCTCGCGTTACTGTCAAATGGAGAAATACGTACCAAACGGTGTACACCACTTTCCGATTTAAGCCAGCCATATGCGTTGTAACCAATAATTTTAATGGTAATAGATTTTAGTCCGGCCACATCTCCAATGGTTTCTTCTTCATATTCAACTTTATATCCATGCTTTTCTGCCCATCTTGTGTACATTCGAAGTAGCATTTCCGCCCAATCTTGAGCTTCTGTTCCACCGCTTCCGGCGTGGATTTCCATATATGCATCATTGTGGTCAGCTTCGCCTGAAAGCAAGGCTTCAAGTTTTTGGTGTTCAGCTTGTTTTTGGAGTTTTTCCAGTTCAACTAAAAGCTCATTGGAAGATACATCATCATCTTCATATAATTCTGCCATCTCAATATCTTCGTCAAGTGTTTGAGCCATTTTTTGGTATGCCGTAACAGCATATTCCAGATTTGTTTTTTCCTGCATCAACTTTTGAGCTTTCTCAGGGCTGTTCCATAATGAAGGGTCTTCGCTTAAAGCGTTTAGCTCTTCTAAGCGTAAAATGGCATTGTCATAGTCAAAGAAACCTCCTCAGCAAACTTAATGTTTGCTTGATTTCTTGAGTAATATTGTATATTTCCGCGCGCATGATAAATCCTTAATATTCTCCGCCGACTTGCAAAGACATGTCTGTTTCCGTGTCTAATATAACCTCATTTCCATCGTAACCAATGGTACGCTGTTTTGTCCTATCGAAGCTGTAATCGGGCTTGATCGCTTCTATAATAACAGTTTCATCGCCTAATTGAGAAAGTTTACCTGTTTTGGGATTGATACGTACAAGTTTAATACCTTGTGGCATTCTGAAATTTGAATCAGGGACATCTTTTAAGGCATTTTGCATAAAATCATAGAAAATTGGCAAAGCAGCAGAGGCACCCGTTTCAACACGACCTAAGCTGACCGGCTCATCATAACCAACATAGACGCCTGCGACTAAGTTTGGTGAAAATCCGATAAACCAAGCATCTTTATTTTCATTGGTGGTGCCGGTTTTACCTGCTAAATGCCTGCCTAAAGAATTAAGTCTTGCACCTGTTCCTCTTATGGCAACACCTTCTAAAATAGAAGTCATTTGGTATGCTGATAGCGGATCGACAATTTGCTCACGTGTATCAGGATGCGCTGGCGGATTCTGATTTTCAAAATGTTTGGTATTACAATCCTCACAATCATAAGTGTCGTGTTTATAGATTGTTTTACCTGTTCTGTCTTGAATGCGTTCAATGAGGTATGGACTGACTTTTTTACCACCGTTAACGATGATACCATATGCTGATGTCATATCTAAAACACGTGCGGCTGCTGCACCCAAAGATGAGGATAAATATTGGGGTAAATGATCGTTAATGCCCACACGTTTCGTCATATCAGCGACCTTATCCATTCCAATGTCTTGAGCCAACCTTACAGTCATTAAATTTTTAGATTGTTCAATACCTTGTCTCAATGTCATTAGGCCATAAAACTTTTTAGAGTAGTTGACCGGTTTCCATTTAGGAAGTCCGACTCCTTGGTCTAAAACAAACGGGGCATCTAAAATGAGGTCGTTTGGGGAATAACCCATTTCAAGTGCCGTTAAATAAACGAAAGGTTTGAAAGATGAGCCTGTTTGACGGTAGGCTTGTGTGGCGCGATTAAATTGCGATTTTTCGAAGGCAAAACCACCGACGAGAGCTAAAACTTTTCCGGTATTAGGGTCAAGAACGGCCATACCTCCCTCAACATCAGGAATTTGACGCAAACCATAGGTGTCACCTTCTTCGCGTTTTTCAACATAAATAACGTCACCTGAGTTTAAAACTTTAGAAACATCAGTAGGTGTGTCACCAACATATTTGTTTTTAAGAGCCGGTTTTGCCCAAGCAATGTCCTTCAAGTGGATGGTTCCTTTGCTACCGTCTTCTAGTAAAAGCTCAGCTTTTTCTTTGTTGCAATTTATTACAACAGCTTTTTTCCATGTTTTTTCGGCACCTTTGGTTAAGCTTGTTTTTTTCAAGTTTTCGAGGATATTGCCTTCTAAAGCGATGTTTTTTTCAGCACCGCGCCATCCATGCCTTACATCGTAGTCGATTAAACCTTTTCTAAAAGCAGCTGTCGCAATGGATTGGATTTTAGGATCAATTGTTGTTCTCACAATCAAACCGCCTTCATATAAGGCATCATCACCCAAATTGTGTGAAATAGTTCGGCGGACTTCTTCGCTGTAATATTCTGCATCTTTCAAAAAGCCTGACTTATGCTCAACCACCTGAAGCGGTTTTTGTTTTGCATTGTCTGCTTCTTCTTTTGTAATATAACCATCTTCTTGCATGCGTGCAATAACCCAGTTTCGACGTGCAACGGCAGCATCATGCTTTTTTGTCGGATGGTAGTTATTCGGACCTTTGGGAAGGGCTGCCAAATAAGCAACTTCTTCAATTTCAAGCTCATCTAAAGCTTTGTTAAAATAATTTAAAGCGGCAGCAGCCACACCGTAAGCGCGATTTCCGAGATAAATTTCATTTAAATAAAGCTCTAAAATATGGTCTTTTGTAAAGGCTGTGTTCATCCTGTTTGCAAGCATGGCTTCTTTAATTTTACGTACATAAGAAACCTCAGATGAAAGAAAAAAGTTTTTTGCAACTTGTTGTGTAATGGTCGAAGCACCGGCAGGACGTTTACCTTTGCCTAAGTTTTTGAGGTTATTTAAGATTGCGCGCATAATGCCAAAGTAATCAATGCCGCCATGTGTATAAAAATGTTTATCTTCAGCTGCAATAAAGGCATTTTTAATCCGGCTTGGAATTTTATCGATCGGTACGAAGATACGTTTTTCGGTTGCGTATTCCATTAAGAGTTGTCCATCCCCCGCAAAAAGACGGGTTGTGACAGGTGGCTCATATTTTGCAAGCTGTTTGTAATCTGGTAAAGTGGCGTTGATTTGTCCGAAAAAAATCGTTACCGCAATGAGGGTTAAAATCAAAAAGAACAGCGAAGCACTGATAATGGCAGAAAAAAACTTAAACATATCGACTCTTTTTATTCTAAAATTTGATTTACTTTACAAACAAACCTTTCAAAAAGCAATGAAATTTTACGCCTTTTATTCTCCGATTTGCTCAATTGCCCATTTTTTCAAACTTACTTTATCAGCTTTTCCTGTTGCAAACACCGGAAAATCTTCTCGGAAGAGTAAAATGGAAGGAACATAAAGTTCTGAAATGCCTTTTGTTGCACATAAATCGATAAAATGTTTACGTTCAACATCTTTGCTGTTTGAGATAAGTGCAATTTGTTCGCCTTTTTTGGGGTGGGGTACAGCAACGGCAACACATTTAAAATCTTCATTTTTGTAAATTTCTTTGGCATTATTTTCGATGGTTGTAAGAGAGACCATTTCTCCCCCGATCTTAGCAAAGCGTTTTACGCGGTCAATAATTTTGATAAACCCTAATTCATCGATTTCAACCACATCACCCGTATGATACCAACCATCTTTGATGGGCTCGATAACGCCAGGGTTTTGAGCGTATATGTAACCGAGCATGATGTTTGGTCCTTTCACGACAAGTTCTTTGCCTTTTTCAATGCCTTCTACATCATCTAAACGATACTCAATACCCGGTACAATTCTTCCGATGGTTCCGTATTTATTGAAAAGCAGATTGTTAATGGTTAAGAGAGGTGAACATTCTGTCGTGCCATAACCTTCTAAGAGCATAACACCCAACCGTTCAGCCATCATATTACGTGTTTCATCCTTGACGCCTTCAGCACCGGCGATACAGAGCCTAATTTTCCTAAAATCATAAGGGTGAGACAGTCTTGCATAAACTTTATAAAAAGTGTCTGTTGCAATCATCATCGTTGCTTTTAATTCATATAAAAGTTCTGTGATTGTGCGATACTGTAGGGGAGAGGAGAACAAAAAGACTTTTGCACCGGTCAAAATCGGGAAAAGAGTGCCGATTGTTAAGCCGAAACTATGAAACATCGGTAAGCAGTTGAACAGTAAATCCTGCAAATTAAGTTGTGCCACGCAAGTTGTTTGTACAATATTTGAAAAAATGTTGGAGTGAGATAAAACAACCGCTTTTGGCGCACCTTCAGAACCGGATGTAAACAAAATAACGGCGGGAGAAGACGGGTTTTGATTAAACGGGACTCTTTTGGTTTTGTATAAAAACCATGCCCTTATCTTTTCAAAAATACTGACGTGTGTCGCAATGTCTTCTAAATAGTGGATTTTGATGCCTGTTTCTTCCAATTTTGCAATTGTTTCTTCAAGTTTTGCTTTTTTTACAAAACCAATAGAGGTAATAATGTTTTTAACGACAGCTGTTTGACACATCGAAGCGACGATGGTGGATCCAAGTGAAAAATTGAGCATCACAGGTATGCGATTATATCCCGAAAGGCCGAAAAAAGAAACAACGTTTTCAATAGAGTTCGGGAGCAGTAAACCGACATTTTCCATGTCGGATGTGAAAGCCATAAACTTTTTACCCAAAACGTGGCTTTTAATGATAATATCCATGTAGGTTTGTGGTTCACGCTTGATATCTTCAACAATCAAACGTCTTTCAAAGGGGCCTGTTTTGCCATAAAGTTTTGATGTACGAATAAGCTTTTTAAACAAGGCAACATTGTCTCTGAAGCGAGATTCAAATCGTAAGCGGTTTAAGATAATGTATGGTTGATCACGCAAGTAATCACGATTTTTCTTTAAGGCTTCATTAACAACCACATTTTCAGGTTTGTGAACGTGGACCCTGATTTTTGGCACCGGGCGGTGGGGAACGTAACTGGTGGTATCTGAAAACGGACTGAATTCGCCGCCACTGATCCAAATCGGTATAAAGGGGGCATTTGTTCTATCTATAATAATCATCGGGGCTTCATAGATTTTCATCATATCCCCGTTATCGGTCATCATACCTTCGGGGAACATTACAATTGATCGGTCATGATTAACCACCTGAATAACTTTTTTAATATTTGCAGGATCCATATAGTTAAATTCGGTTTTGTGGGCATGTCCTAAAAAGAACTTAATCCATTTGTTGCGGTAAAGCTTTGGATGAAGCAGAAAAAACGGATCATTCGGGAGAAAGGCAAATAAGATAATCGGATCGAGCCATGAAACGTGGTTTGAGATGTATATAGCCTTTTTAGGAAGCTGTTGAGCCGGTGCATCAAAAGCAACCCGCACCTTTAGAATGTGGAACATCACACGAAGTAGAAAACGAATAAAATCTTGCATATTAAAAATTCTCCTTCGTTTGTTATAAAAAAAACGTTTTGAAATAGCAACTCTTTTTTGCTTTTTTTAAATAACGCTTTATGACGCATTGTTTCAAAAAAATTTCTTGCATTTAAAAATTTTTCGTGTATATTGCGCTTTGTCCTTGCCGAAAGGGTTATCCTTTCGGCTATACATTAACCCGAACGGGAAACCGTTCACTTGTTGAGAATCCATAAGGAGATTTTATATATGGCTAACTATGAAAGCGTGTTTATTGCACGTCAAGACTTAGGTGCCTCGCAAGTTAATGAACTCGCTCAAAATTTCAGCGATGTCATTAAAGCGCAGGGCGGCGAAGTCGTTAAAGTGGATAATTGGGGTTTGAAAAACCTTGCTTATCGTATTAAAAAGAACCGCAAAGGTCATTATGTTTTGTTAAACATTGTGGCTCCGGCTCAGGCAATTCAAGAATATGAACGTTTAATGCGCCTCAATGAGGATATCATTCGTTATATGACGGTCAAAGTTGATGAATTTAACAGCGAAATGGCAACAGAAGAAGAAATTGCCGCTGTTGAAGAAGCTGAAGGTTTAGGAGAATAGTCATGGCAAAACAATCATTTTTTAAAAGAAAATCTTGTCCTTTCTCCGGCGAAAATGCATTGAGAATCGATTATAAGGATGTTAAACTTTTGTCTCGTTTCATTTCTGAAAAAGGCAAAATTATTCCTTCACGTATTACATCAGTTTCGGCTAAAAAGCAAAGAGAACTCGCTCGTGCCATTAAGCGTGCGCGTTATATCGGCTTGTTGCCGTATGTGGCAAATTAAGAGGAGGGTAAGATTATGGAAGTTATTCTTCTCGAACATGTCGAAAAATTGGGTAAAATGGGTGATAAAGTGACCGTGAAGAACGGTTATGCTCGTAATTACCTCCTGCCGCAAAACAAAGCTTTGCGTGCAACGGAAGCTAATGTTGCTTATTTTGAAAAGCAAAAGGCCGAACTAGAGGCTCGTAATAAGGCTCTCTTTGATGCGGCTACTTCTAAGGCTGAAGCTTTGAAGGGCTTTAAGGCTGTTCTTATTCGTCAGGCTGCCGAAACAGGTCAGTTATATGGCTCCGTGACAATTCGTGATATTGCTGGGGCTATTAAAGAAGCTGGTTTTGATGTTGAGCGCCGTTTGGTTTATCTTGAAAAGCCGATTAAAGATCTTGGTATATATCAAGTGAAATTAAACCTTCATCCTGAAGTGACGCAAACCATTTTAATCAATGTTGCGCGTACAGCAGACGAGGCTGCTAAGCAGGAAAAAGCTTACTCGGCAGAATAAAAAAACTTGTATAACAGCTCATCTAGAGCAAAAATTGCAAGAGCGGGAAAATTCATTTACTTATTTGTAAACTAAAATTTTCCCGCCTTTTGTATTATAAAAGCCCCACCTTAATGAAGGTAGGGCTTCGTTTTCTTTATGATTACCACGGATCGTTGTATTTGAGTTGTGGGTCATTCAGGCGTTGTAGATACCCAGAATTGTTTCCTCCGCCGCCGGTATTGCCTGATTTTTGATAAGGATCCCTAAAGTTATTGAGCTGATCATATTGATCGACATACTCTGCATTATTCCCTGAGCCTTCGAAAATGTTTGTTCTATCAAAGTAACAATAGACTGTTGCATATGATTCTATTGACTTGGTACGTACAGGGAAAACATTCCAATAAATACTACGATCTCCAATATCATCTCCATTTGCATGTAATAATGTAATTACTGAAGAATATTGGCTAGAAGGGTAGATAAATCCTGAAATGGCGGCCCAACCTAAGTGATGTTGGTTTGCATCTCTATGAGACAATACTCGGCTCTTAAGCCACGTGCTTTGTTGAAAATAAAGTGGTTGAGGAGCATCTTCAGTGTCTGCACCAAGGTAATATATTTGTTGACTTGTTTGTACACCATTGCTTGTCGTAAGAACATTGGCAGATTTCATCTCAGCACCGGTGATTGGTGTTGTCGGATTTGTCAGATCTTCTAACCCGTGAGGTGTATCATCTAAGTAATAATTGTTGTCTGTATCCTTGAGGATTCTTTGACCCGCCTGTGCCATTTGGAAGCTTGCCGGGGTTAATGTGATGACTTTAGCATATCCTGGCGGGCATTGGGGTGTCGGTATCACTCCCATAAACGGAGATGCCCACTCGGATGAGTTGAAATTCTCAACATTTGTGCCATTGCTCGTTGCTTGAAGCTTGCCATCAACAACACTTACGGATAAATTGTTAAAATCAATGCCTTCAGGATATGAGTTGGTGACGATGTAGATACCTTTGTTAATAAAATCCGGTAAAATGTCACTTAAGCGTGCACCGCCGCGAGTGGTGAGTTTGATGTCGTGCATCACTGATGTATATGCAGGATTGACCATATATCTGTCAATGAGATTGTTTTGTTGAAACGATTCATCATCGGCATATACAGGTGTAAGTATATTTCCATTACTTCCTACTAAGTTATTAGCAACTAAACGTGAAGCTTTAATGTAGCCGACTCCTTCGTCTGCATAGTATTTGTTTTCTTCTGGGCTTGTGTTTGGGGAACCTTCAAGTTCAATGGCACCACGTCTAATATAAACACTGGCACTATTTGATAGTTCTCTTTGCTCATTAATTGCATCGCTGGATGCATTGACTTCTAAAATCGGATTGTAATCATTGGCATTTTCCGGTGTTCGTGCCCAAATCCGGAATGTTTCAGGATCAATTTCTGCTGTAGCATCGCCGGCAGCAGTTGAACCGTTTTCACCCGAAACGATATTTAACAGTTTGTTGTTGCCCTTCTTGACAACAAATTTGTCAACGTCAGATGTTATGGATGAAAGATTGCGTTCTGGTTCTTGATTTTGATTATTTTGGTTTTCACCAGGGATAATTGTAAAGGCACTATAGGAGTTATCACTGCCTTTGATGTCAAAAGTTGTTGCTCTTACGTCAACAAGGTTTCCTGTAGGACTTCCGGCTACTCCAGTTGCTTTGACAGCACCATTTTGAAGGGAGACAGCAGCATTACCAGTGTTTGATTGTGTGCTGATATTAACAGTTTTAGCACCTGAGATTGTGATTTCGCTATCGCCGAGAGTGATTGCACCCTTATAAAGACTGTCATCACTATCTTCCCATAGAGGGCCGTAAAGAGATGTCTCGCTATTACTGACGATCAAACGCTCTTCTCTAGGATTACTCAAATCTTTAATAACAACACCGTCTTTATCGGCATTGAGCCAACGTTTGTATTGTCCCTCGGAATCTGTGCCATAATCTTCGCCGCCGGCATGAAGTTCGAGTGTATCAAACTTATGAGCATCAATCTCACCAGCTTCTAGCCTGTTAGAGATAAAAGCATTACCTTGGACAGTTAAATTAGGATTTAAATCTTCAATCAGAGGTTCCTCATTACCGCTACCAATCGTTGTTGCACCATCAATTTGAACATCAGTGGTTGTAACATGAAGATTTGATGTGTCTCCATCATCCTCTAAAAGCATTTTTCCACCTAAAAGAGAGATACGATCAGAAGTAGTTTCAATGACACTGCCATTCTCGCCAACTTCAAATACTCCAGTGTCTGTTGCAAGTTTTGTGTCTGATATTGAGGTGAAATTTCCTAAGACGTTTGTGTTCGCAGCATTAATCGTTACATATTCTTCCCCCTCTTGATCTCTTCCTAACGATAACATGCCACCACCTTCATCAACATCAAAACCGACATTAAACAGTGCTTCACCATTCTGTGCGTTAGGGTTAATTTCTAGCAGCCCCTTAAATTTCATTTCGTCATCAGAGACGGTGAAATCGCCGCCAAGAGCTCTTAGGCTTCCTTCAAGAAAAGCAGAGCCTTCTTTGCCATTATAAGCTTTGACAACTAAACTTGAATTTTTTTCATTTGTGTCATCACTTGTTTTGGTTGCACCAATAATCATTTGATCAACCCCTAAGATTTTGCTCATAGGAATGTCACCAGTGCCTTGCAAAATGTTCTTCGTTCCGCCCATGTATAGGTCTGTCATCATTGTGTTGCGCCATTCTTCACCTTCTGTTTTGGTACGTTGCAAATATTTAGAGTTTTCTGTGCCCCCAAGGCTTGCTTCATTGATGTTTTCAGAAGATGCAACCACAATAGAGCCATTCACAACTTTATCTTTGCACTCTCCGCATTTTTCAAGTTGTGTTTCCAGTTCACTTTTTGTCAAGCTCCAAATGCCTCCAACGCCTTTGGCATTAAGGTCTTTATCTACGTAACCACCGTTTGCACCAATCATTGAAGCGATTCTTGAAGCACGTAAATCATTAATGTCACCTGTTTTCGGGAAAATGACGAACGAGGTAATCGAATCCGTATCGCCCTGCCTTTTGATCGTTACAATCGGTTTATCAAAATTCTTAATGTTGTCAAATTTATAATTATATGGTAAATATTCTGATAAACTAACAATGTTTACAACGTCAGATTGGTTTGCTTCTAGCTTTTCTAGAATGCTCTGATAGTTGGCGGCCGTGTAATTGTCAACGGCTTTCATTAATGTTCTGACGTAGGAAGCTGTGTTGATATCTTGTAATTCAGTTGTACGTTCTGCGGATTTTTTATAGAGCGTTGGTGTAACAAGCGAAATCAAAGTAAGCATTGCTAAAGCTTCGATCATCATGCTACCGGTTTGATTTATTTTTTGCAAAATTGTTTTGTTATTAATCATCTTCGTTCTCCTCTCTGTTTGAAACTTTGTTAATTGCGATCAAGCACGGATTTTTAATTTTATTTTCGTTTACACAATCCTTAAAATCATCATCTTCTATTAAAATATTATAGATAGGTCTATATTTAAGCTCATAAGTGTATTTTCCAGTAGGTTTACCTTCTGAATCTATCTGAGCTATTGGTGTACGGTACATACCACCGCTTACAACAGGACCGGAGGCATCATCTACATTTGTAACAAAACCGATTGTTGAGCCATAACCTTCTGATTTTGTCATTGCAGACATCATATCTGAAAGAGGTTTTTGAGTGGTGTGGCTGATCCATCGCGGGGGCATTTTTTGCCAAGAAATGACTAAAACGTCTGTACCGGAAGCAGCACAACATGTTTTTCGAAGATCAAACGGAATACTTATGTCATTTTCACAAACCGTATCATAATTTTCATCTGATTCAAAGGTTTGCGGTTTGAAACAAAATACTTTCGAATAAATTGTTGCGTCTGTTTGAAAGCCATAAGGTAAGTACTTTTGTATGTCTTGTGTATTGACCAGTTCACTTGTAATAGCTTCATTAAGTTCGCTTGGAACACCGAGTACATTCCCATCATTATAGCCCACTTTTGAAGCATAATCGACAGAATCTTTTTTAACCAAAGGGTCTTGAGAAGAAAGCTGTGCTTTAGTGAGTTTTTTAGATGCAATGTAGTGTGCAAATCCATAGTGCTGAACTCTGAATTTTGTAATAATGGTTTGCGCTTTTGTCTCCATTAATGCCCTGTCCGAATCCGGGCGAATCGATAGGTTAAACGAAAGCAATGCAACCATAAATGTCGCTAAAAGAACCCATAAATACATCGTCTATTCCACACATAAAAAATTCTTATTTTTTAAGGTTACCATAAAATTTCAAATTTTTCCAGATTTTTTGGGTTTTTATGGCAAATCTTCACATTTTTGTAACATATACGAAAAGGTATAAAAAAAAGTTAAAAAAACGCCCGTTTTTTGTATAAACGAGCGTTTGTAAAAAATACTTTATTATAGACTAGAAGCCTTCTGTATCTAAGCGCTTTCTGAGTTGCTTACGCGCACGACGGATAGCCTCTGCTTTGCGTCTGGCTTTCTTTTCAGCATTCTTTTCATGACAACGGCGCAACTTCATTTCACGGAAGATGCCTTCACGTTGCATTTTCTTTTTCAAAATCTTCAAAGATTGCGCAACATCATTACCGATAACAGTAACTTGAACCACTTAAATTCACCTCTTTTCTTTTTATAATATTAAAATTGACGCATTTCTACCACAGAGTTTTAAATGCGTCAAGAACTTTTTTTAAGCAATTATGTTTGGGTTTAAACCGTCTTCAATTTTTTTAATTTTTTGTGACAATCCATTTTTTAAGGAATTGAGTTTTTGTGCTTGATAAAAATCAATTGTCGAGTTTTTTCTTACCAAGCTTTTAATATCAGAACGCACATGACGCTCTTCAAGCTTTAATTGAATAAGCTGAAGTTGTAGTTTTTTCAAATTTTCATACTGCATTTGTTGCTTTCGTCCTTTAAATTATAAAAAAGCTTTCGAAAAAACATATTTTTTTGTAGAAATGTATTTCGAAAATCTGTATGTAGTATACATCTATTTTTAAAAAAAATCAAGAACTTTTATCGAACGGAGATTCTTTTATGAGTGAAATTAAGAAAATCGGTATTTTGACGAGTGGTGGAGATTGTTCCGGTTTAAATGTTGCTATTTCAGGCGTCGTTAAAGCAGCAACCTTGAAAGGTTGGACTGTTTATGGTATTCATGATGGTACGGAAGGTTTGACCGAACGTCCACTGTCTTATGAAATTTTAACGTTGCAAAATTTTTCAGATACGCCATGGGCGAAAACCGCAGGTTCTTATTTGGGTTCATTGAATAAAGGTATTAAAAAAGATCAATTAGATGATATTTCCAGTCGTTTTGGACAAGGTGTTCGTGAGCTTGGGCTTGATGCTGTGATTGTTTTGGGCGGTGACGGCAGTATGAATGTTCTAAAATATTACTGCGAGAAGGCTGGTATTAAGATGATTGGACTTCCGAAAACCATTGATAATGACACACCACTTACAGATTTTTCAATCGGCTTTCAAACAGCTTGTCAGGTTTGTATGGAAGCTGTTGATAATATTGATACGACTGCACGATCACATCACCGAGCAATGATTATTGAGATGATGGGGCGCGATGCTGGTCATTTAGCTTTACAGTCGGCTCTTGCCGGCTATGCAGATATATGCCTAATTCCTGAAATTCCTTATACATTGGAAGGTATTATCAAGAAACTTGAAGCTGTTAAAGCCACGGGTCGTACGCATGCTATTATTGTTGTTTCTGAGGGTATCAAAGATGAAAATGGTGAAGTTTTGTCTTCGGCTCAGAATATGGTTGGTGAAAAAGTGCATGGCGGAATAGGTGATTATCTCACAAATCTCTTAAATGAAAAATACGGTGGTTTCCAAATTCGTTGCACGCGTTTGGGTCATATTCAGCGCTCTGGTCACCCTGTTTTTGCAGATCGTATTATGGCTTCTGTTTTTGCAGCTAAGGCTGTTGAACTTTTGGCTGAAGGCAAAACAAATGTGATGATCGGTGTCAGCCATGGTGAGGTGACAAGCTATCCTTTAGAAGAAGTTGTCGCAGCAGGTACAAAATCTGTTGATTTAAATAGCTCTTATATTAAAGCGGCTAAGTTGCTTGGCATGTACATCGGCGAGATTTAAAAACGCGTATAGTTGCTTATCTAAAGCCGAAATTTCGAAAGCGGGAAAATTCATGTAGGTTTATCTACACTAAGATTTTCTCGCTTCTTATTTCAACTTTATCTAAACAACTCTCCGCGTTTTATTCAGTCTTATCTGTATAAATAAAGCTCGTTGCCGTGTTTTTCTAGCCATTTTTTGCCGGCGTAAGCGTTTGGGTTTAAGCTATCAACCGTGCGCCAAAACGAAGCAGAGTGGTCTTGGCATTTAAGATGGGCAACTTCATGAGCCATTAAATAGTCGATTGTTTCCAATGGAGCAAGGGCAATTCGCCAGTTATAATTAATGTGGTGAAGTGTTGAGCAACTTCCCCAACGTGATTTTGTGTCTTTGATGGTGACGCCTGCTAATTTTTCGCCTAACTTTTCAGCAAAAAAAATTGATTTCTCAAGAAAAACCTTTTTTGCTTCGCGTTTGATGAAATCTTTGATGCGGCGATGTAAAAATTCTTTATCGCCGCCGACAAAAAGGGTGTTTTCAATTATTTTTGGTGCGCCAAAGGCAGAATCATGGCAAATGACAATTTCTTGGCCGAATAAGCTTATTTTTTCACCGTCTTCAAAATCCTTGATTTGAGGCAGTTCCGCAAGTTTTTCTTCAATCCAGTCCAGATGTTCATTGATAAATTCAAAAGCCTTTTTTTTGCCATACCATTTTGGCAGAGAAAGAATAACAATGCGTTTTTTATGGTCAATACGCAAGCTTAAACGTTTGAGTTTAAAAGACATATTTATTTTAAGAGGAAAATCAAAAGCGTTTTCTAAATCAAAGGTCTTGCCAGTCAATAATGTAATCTTCATAATCTTCAACCTCTGATTCGCTGATAAGTGTGCGGTTTTTTAAGGATACGCCGGCATTAAAAACAGAAACAGCTTTACCCGTGATGAGAGGATGCCAGGCAGGTAAATCATAACCGTTGTCTAAGAGCCAATAAGCGCAAGTTTTGGGTAACCATCTTGGTTTTTCTCTGATGGCTTTAAGGTCAATATTACGGCAATCTTTGACAACTTCGAATCGGTGTTCGTAAATGCGGCATAGGCAATTTTTGGGGTTAAAAAAGCGACAATATGCATTGGTAAAATAGATTTTTCCTTTGCATTCAAGCTTGTTGAGGCAACATTTGCCACACCCGTCACACAACAGTTCCCATTCGGTTTGATTCATATCTTCAAGCTTTTTTTTGCGCCAAAACTCAGGTTTAACATTTTGATTCTTGAACCTCGATTGGGGTGTGGTCGCTTTTTTTATTGTGAAATTTTCTTTTTTCAATTTAGCCTCCGATTTGTTCGGGTAGCTGATCTTCGTTTGCTAAATTGCCGAACTGAGCGTATTGACCGTTCCAAAACAGTTTGACTGTTCCTGTTGGGCCATGACGCTGTTTACCGATGATGATTTCTGCGAGGTTTTGTGTTTCTCTGTCGCGTTTTTTCCAGTCTTCGACACGCTGTGTAAAGTGTTCTGAAGTTTCATTTTGCTTTTGTTTCGGTTCTTCATTTCTGATATAATAATTTTCTCTGAATACAAACATGACAATATCGGCATCTTGTTCAATGGAGCCTGATTCACGTAAATCTGACATTAATGGCTTTTTATCATCTCTGCTTTCAACGCCACGGTTTAATTGTGAAAGCGCAATAACCGGTACATCAAGCTCTTTAGCTAAAATTTTAAGTCCGCGTGAAATTTCGGAGAGTTCTTGTACACGATTGGCTTCACTGCGTTTTGTCGACCCCGTAATGAGCTGAATGTAGTCAATCACAATGAGTCCAAGACCCTTGGTGCGTTTTAAACGGCGGGCACGTGTGCGAATCGCGTTAATGGTGAGCCCCGGTGTATCGTCAATGTAAAGCGGAATGTTTTCCAATTCTCGGACAGCTGCAACAATGCGTGTCAGTTCGGCGTTGTCAAGTGAACCTGTGCGCATATTCGTGCTTGGGGTTTGTGTGACGGTTGATAGAACTCTTGCAGCGAGCTCATCAGAGCTCATTTCAAGAGAGAAAAAAGCCACTCCCTTGTCTTTGGGGTCTATGTGTTTGTTGTGGCTCATAAAATCTGCCACATTATAGGCAATGTTTGTTGCTAAGGCCGTTTTTCCCATACCGGGGCGTCCAGCAATAATTAAAAGGTTTGATTTTGTTAAGCCGCCTAAACGTCTGTCAAGTGCTTCAAAACCTGTTGGTAAACCGGAGAGTTTATCCTCACGTTGGCAAGCTTGTTCGATATAGCCCACCGTTGAGGTTAAAGCTTTTGAAAAGTCTATAAAATCTCCTTGGCCATTTCCTTGATCGGCAATTGAAAATAAATGTTGTTCAGCTTCTTCAATTTGCTCTGTTGCGCCTAAATCAGCCGACTCGGTTAAAGCATTGTTCACAATTTGGTAGCCGGTATCAATCAGTTCACGGCGCAAATATTTATCGTATATAAATTGACCATAATATTCCACATTTGTCATGGGTGAGGCACTATCTGAGAGCTTAATCAGGTAGTTGATGCCACCGACTTCGTTTAAAGTTCCCTGTTGTTCAAAATAGTTTTTTAAGGTGATAATATCTGCGGCACGTTCATGGTTGATGATATTTGCCATTACCTCAAAAATTTTAGCATGAATTGGGTCAGCAAAATGTTTCGGAAGTAAAAACTCCGATACCTTTTCAAAAGCTTTGTTGTTTGCTAAAATAGCACCGATTAGGGCTTGCTCAGCCTCAATGTTTTTAGGGAGTTTTTCAAAATCTGGCTTTTCCATTTTTGCGTCCGTTTGTCTTAAAATTATTATGAGATATTTGTGCAACAAAATTGCAAAAAAGCGTATCAAAAAATAAAATGCTTGTGAATTGTGGGGATAAGATTTTATGCTTTATTTTTTTAATCAAAAGCATCCTGATTTATAAATATTATTTTAACATTTTTTTATTATAGTGGGCTTGTATATTAAGAAGGGAAACAGATATGAAACACATTAAATTATCATGCCTCGTCGTTTTGCTCATCGGCATTTCGGCTTGTGCACATAAAGAAGAGGATGCTGTCATGAAGGTTCAAACCATAGAACCTTATCAACATGATGTGATTGCGCTTGAAAATTTATATACACGTGTGATTGCTTATTGCTACTCGTCAGCTGAATATTCGGCAGAAGAATGTGCAAGAGCTTTGGAAAAAGATGCTTTTGTACGTTTGACCGAAATTCCGAAGTTCGTGGCTGAAAAAGATTTCTTGACCACAGGAACATATCCGACACGTCGCTGGCGCGATGGTGATTTTGCACCGAGGTGGTAAATCTTTATGCAAGCCAGAATAAACACAATTGCCTTTAGCGGTATGGATGTTTTAGATGTTGATTTGCAAATTCAAATGACATCTGGTATGCCGGCGTTTACGATTGTGGGCTTGCCGGACAAAACAGTCGCCGAAAGTAAAGAACGCGTGCGTGCAGCGTTCGAGGCAATTGGTATTTCTTTTCCTGCTAAGCGAATTACGATTAACTTATCACCTGCTGATTTGTTAAAGGAGGGCTCGCACTTTGACTTGGCTATAGCCTGTGCTTTGCTTTGTGTTATGCAGATTTTGCCTCAAGAAGAATTAGCACAGTATCTTGTTTTAGGGGAACTTGGGCTTGATAATACCATTATGCCGGTTAATGGTGTTTTGCCGGTCGCATTGCATGCAGCACGTGATGATAAGGGGCTTGTTTGCCCTGAAATTCAGGGAAGCGAAGCGGCTTGGGGCGGCTTAAAGAATATTGTTGCGGCACCGACGCTTTTGTCACTGATAAATCATTTTAAAGGAATTCAAACCTTACCTTATCCTACAAAAAAACAACAAAAACTTTTTCAAAATAAACTTGATTTGTCGGATATTAAAGGACAAGAAAATGCAAAACGTGCTTTGGAAGTTGCGGCCGCAGGTTCACATAATATGTTGATGATCGGACCTCCCGGATCTGGTAAATCAATGCTTGCTTCGAGACTGACATCGATTTTGCCGCCTTTGACACCTCAAGAAGCCTTGGAAACTTGCATTATTCATTCGGTTGCAGGCGAGCTCAAAAACGGTGAGCTTAACTTTAACAGACCGTATCGTGATCCGCATCATAATGCCTCGATGCCGGCACTTGTCGGTGGTGGCAAAAAAGCAAAACCAGGTGAAATATCTCTTGCACATAACGGGGTACTTTTCTTAGATGAATTACCGGAGTTTAATAGAGCGGCATTAGAGGCATTGCGTCAACCTCTTGAGAATGGCAAAATTACGGTATCTCGTGCTGAATACCATCATACTTATCCGGCTCGTTTCCAATTAATTGCAGCCATGAATCCGTGTAAATGTGGTTATTTGGGGCAAAAAGGGCAGGAATGTCCGAAAGCACCGAAATGCGGTGTGGAATATCAAGCTAAAATATCCGGTCCACTTTTAGATAGAATCGATATGCATATTTATGTGCCTTCTGTGACACCGTGGGATATTTTTGAAAAAGAAAAGGGAGAAAGTTCTGCAACAGTTTTGGCTCGAGTAATCAAAGCACGTGAAATTCAAAAGGCACGCTTTGAAAAGTTGGGCATCAAGCATCTTTTAACGAATTCGCAACTTTTTGGTGATTTACTAGAGGATGCCGTAAACTTGGAAGTTGATGCACGTCAGCTTCTTATAGATTTCGCCGATAAGGTTAAACTTTCGGCACGTGGTTATCACCGCACTTTACGGTTAGCAAGGACAATTGCGGACTTGCAAAATGAAAATAAAGTGCTTAAAATGCATGTGGCTGAAGCATTGAGTTATAGACGAACAATGCAGGGGCAAGAATAAAAGGAGAAACTCTAATGAGAAATTTGAAGCCGTCTAAATTTTTAGTTGTTTCCTTGGTTGTGGCAGCGTTTTGTGGCGCATTTGCAATCGGAAACGCCAACGCTGTGTCATCTACACAGTACAACAGAAGTGTTCGTGATATGATGGCAAGGCGTCATAATGCCAGCGTTAAACCTTGGTTTGGTTCATCAAAAGCAACACAAACAAAACCCGTTACATCACGTGTATCAAAAAATCGGGCACCTTCTGCGCCTGCCGCATCACGTGTCTCGACAACTAGGATGCCTTCTGTTGCTGCATCTACTGCATACAGTGCACCTAAAACAATGTATGAGGCAACGACCTCAACCGCTACATCTTTGAGTTCTTGGTTTAGCTCAGCTGACAAAGATGGAAGTTTATTTCCGGGTGGCCCATGCAAAAATTGCCATGCAAGTGGTCCCTTGATCGATACGGGTTCATGTGAAAGGTGTTATGATAACGGCCCGCTTATTGATACAGGGCCATGTGAAAAATGTAAAGAACCAGAACCGGTTTGTCCTATTTTAGAAGTACCAAATTATACCAGTATTGTTCAAGCAATGGCAAGAGATTGTTGTGCTATGGCACCGCTTTACTTGGAGCATGTTGATTTTAACCTATCTGAGAGTGAAACATCAATCAAAAATAAGATGGGTAACTATCGTTTCCGTATTTTTGGATGCAGACGTTTCGATAAAGAAGCGGTTTTGAATCATGGTCGTGTTATGGAAAAGAACATGCGTTTTCATCAAATTTTTGAACAAGTAACGGGCGACTGCTACAATATTGTTGATATGCCAAGTGATATTTGTTTGCAAAAAACGCCTTTGCCATTACCTGAATATATTTTGACGGCAGAAATTACAAATTTCTTTATGAATGTTTGTGATGGGTATGATTGGCAACGCGCCGAAGCAAACAATTCTCGTACAGGATCTTCCGAAATTACGGTAAAATGGAAACTGACCAATCCTTCTAAAACGCGCATTGTTTGGGAAGGAGAAACGACGGGTTATGCAGATTTGAATATGGGGCAAGAGCAAGGTGAGGTTGCTCTTGTAGAAGCTGCTTTTGCCGATGCTGTAAGTAATTTGCAAGCTCTTCGTGGCTTTGAAGATCAATTAATGGTTCGTTTAACTCCTGAAGAGCTGAGTGCTGAACGTCAGGCACTGATTGATGAAGAGCGTGCTTTAGATCCAGCAAAGTGTAAATTTTCTGAGCCTTTAAGACGTGTTAAGCAGTGTGAGTTGACGCGTCCGGAAGCTAACATAAGAGAGTGTCCTGCTATTTTACCTCCTCCATGTCCCGAACCAGATCCTTGTCCTGTTGTTGAAGAAAATGCAGGCTATACGGTAGATTATAGTTTACTTGATAATTGTATTGATGAAAATGGTGGTGTGATTGCAGGTGGTGATTGTCAAATTGTTGACGATACGTGGGTTGATACAGATGTTAAGGCTTTTGATAGCTTGTGTATCACAACGCGTTCTCCATATACTGTTTTGACGCCTGAAAATCTTTACAAGGTTCGAGCATCTGTTGTCGAAATTTCCAATATGTTAGGCAAGAAAGGTGCGGGCTTAATTGTTTCTGATACTTTTGTTTTAACATCTGCAGATTTGGTGGATCATCAAAACAACACTTACAGTATCAGAACAATTAATGGCAAAGAGTTATCAGGTCATGCTGTTCGTGTGAATCCAAGTAAAAATACAGCTTTGATTATGCTTGACAGCCCGACAGAATATACACCGCTTCCTTTGAATACGGATTTACCGAAAGTTGGTCAGAGCGGTTTTATGACACTTGGCCTTTTAGATGTTGAAACTTTTGATAACAGTTCTGAAAATTACATCGACAATAACGGTAAAATTTTAGGTTATCGTTATAGTGATCATAAAGGTTCTGAGATCATTGTTGATACGAATGTTCAAGATGTTACGATCGGTAGCGTGCTGATTGATTCTCATGGCAGTGTAAACGGTTTTGCACATATTTCTCAAAAAACAGATGCCGGTAAAGATTTGTTTTTGCCGACGGAAACTGCTTTGAGAAGCTTAGGGCTCGCTATTTGTGATTGTGCATGGGAGGAACCAAGCAAATTTCAGCAAACGGTTTATAAGCCTGTGACTGAGATGATTGTTAAGGCTGCGCCAGTTGCACCCGAAGTTCTGAAGAAAGAAGAAAGAAAGTAGTTTATTTTAAGTTTTGTAAAAAAAATCGATGCTTTGATGAGTGTCGATTTTTTTGTTTTATTTTTTAAAAATATTGTTGTTTTTGACTTCAAAAAACTCAGCATCATTTTTTAAGATTTTGAATGTGTCTGCATTTGTTGATGTTAAGAAAGCTTGCAGATGTAAGGCTCGAATCTTATTTAACAGGGCATCACGTTTAACATCATCAAGGTGAGTCGTTACCTCATCTAAGAGTAGAATAGGTGCAAAGCCTTTGTCGAGTATTTGGCATTTGGTTTGGGCTAAAACAATACTGATAAGAAGGGATTTTTGCTCTCCCGTAGAACAGAGTTCAGCCGGCATATTTTTCTTTTTGAAATAAACTTTAAAATCTGTACGATTGACACCTTCAATACTGTCATTTTCAAGTACATTTTTACGGTTTTTGAAAAGACTGTTTGTATAATAGTCTTCCACGTCAATGGCCGGCAAACTATCAAGCATTTTTTCGATTTTTCCATCAAGTTCAAGCCTTAAGTTTGGAAAAATGTCATCAGGCTCATGTTCAATAAAAGTGTTGAGCCTTGCGATAATTTCGCGTCTTGCGGCAGCAATTGAAACACCGATAGCAGACATTTGTTCTTCAAGACTTGAAAGCCATATTTGGTCTTTAATGCCATTTTTAAGTAGTCGGTACCATTCTTTGTATAAATGTTCGAAAGTTGATGTACGTTTGGCGTGTTCTATATCAAAAGTATAGACGATACGATCTAAAAAACTGCGTCGTGGTGCAGGACCACCTAAAAAAATGCGATCCATTTGTGGCGTAATCCAAATGGCAGAAAGATACTTTCCGAGTTCGGCTTGAGCCGAAACTTTTTGACCGTCAACTTGCACAATGCGTCTGTCAAATGTATGCCAGTTATCTTCACTTTCTTTGAGATTTTTTTGAACAGCTGTTGAAATGGTAAAGTTTTCGTCATTTTTGATTACGTCGGCGGATACTGCCCAAGAATAATTTTTATTTGAGATTGCGTCATTTTCATCAATGATGGTCGGTGTGATACGTTTAATGTCTGCCATACGTGCAGTTCTGAGGCCACGCCCAGGTGTTAAAAAGGAGATAGCTTCTAAAATGTTTGTTTTTCCGGAGCCGTTTTCACCCGTGATAATAATCGGACAAATTTCGGGCTCCAGTCTTAAAAAAGCGTAATTTCTAAAGTCAGTTAAAGTCAGGCGTTTGATACCTGACTTTTCTTTTAAAACTTCTGAAATTTGATAAGTCGCTGTCATTTTTAAACGCGCATAGGCATTAAAACGTAAATGGCTGATGCATCAGCAGTGTTACGGACAATAGATGGTGAAGAGCTGTCTGAAAATGTCATTTGTACATTGTCACCTTTAATTACAGATAAAATGTCAAGTAAATATCTGAAATTATAACCGACTTCCAAAGCATCAGAATCGTATTTTGCCTCTAGTTCCTCTAAAGCACTTCCTAAATCAGGGCTTGAAGTTGTGATGACAAGATGATTTTTAGAGGTGATCATTTTGATGGCGCGTGTGCGTTCTGCAACAACAGAAACACGATCCACCGCCGTTGAAAGATCTTTTGCTGAAAGTTCGAGAACTTTGTCGTTGTTTGTTGGAATGACTCGTTCATAATCAGGATACGTACCATCAATCAATTTTGATGTTAAAGTAATATCTTTCAAAACGAATCGAATCTTATTTTCAGAAAGCCAAAGAGTAATGTCCTCTGAATTTGAATCATCTAAAAGTTTTCTAATTTCAGCAATCGTCTTTCTTGGTATAATAACCCCGTTCATTTTTTCAGCACCTTGAGGTAACGGGGCTTCAACACAAGCAAGTCTATGGCCATCTGTGGCAACAACACGCAAAACTTTTGCCTTACCTTCAGTCTTTGCATGGATATACAAACCATTGAGGTAGTACCTTGTTTCTTCAGTTGACGCCGCAAATTGTGTTCGATCAATTACATCTTTAAGATCTTCACGTTTCATTGAGAATTTGATTGGAAGTTCATCACCCGAAATCAAAGGAAAATCTTCCACATCAATGGTTGGTAATGAGAATTTTGAGCGTCCAGAGGCAATGGAAAGTTGACCCTTTTCATCAGGGAATATCAGCTCAACTTGTGATCCGTCACTTAATTTTCGGACAATGTCATAAAGCATATGTGCCGGTGCGGTAGTTGCACCTTTTTCAATGATTTTTGCATCAGTAATTTCTGTGATTTCTATGTCCATATCTGTTGCCTTAAAAGTGATTCCATCAGCCAAAGCTTCTAGACGAACATTAGATAAAACAGGAATCGTATTCCTTTTCTCAACAATGCTTTGGACATGGCTGAGTGTTTTTAATAAGACTGCTCTTTCAACTGTAAATTTCATTTTTGAAGACCTTAGAAAAGTTAATTAACTATTTTTTTCATTATCACATTTCTTAGCTCTCTTAAATCAAAAAAGAAAGTCGTTCACAAGTTTTTAAATTAGAAAAACTCCTCTTCAGAATGAAGAGGAGGAAACAAAAGAAACTTGTTTTTTTTGAACAATACTAATCTGCCAGTTGGCAGTTTTTATTCTTCAATGTGTACGGCTTTGCGTGTGCGCGGTTTCGGAAAAACCGGTTTGTAGCGTGGCATGCCGTTGATCGTATCTTCGATAACGTATTTGATGTTGTCGATTTCGAACGACTCTCCGACGTTCTTTGAAGAGGAAACAGCTACACCCTCAACCAAGGCGTATTTCTTACGCTTGATGAAGAATACCGCCTGTTTTCCGCCTTCACATTCTACGACGGCAGCGATGAACGGGATGTTTTGCGGAAAGTGGTGTACTTTCTCAGACAAAGACATTTTGACCAAACGGCAGTTAGACACAGGTTTGGCTCCGTTTTCTTTGATGAATTCGCCGAGTTTTTCGTTGAGCACGACAGCGTTTACGTTTTCTAATGATGATACTTTCATATTTTTTCTCTTTATAAGTTAAACATAAATATTTTCAATGAGCTTTTATTAAAGCATATTTTTTGGACTTTTGCAAGCAAAAAATGACAAAAAAGACTCGAAAATCGAGTCTTTTTTGTAAAATTTGGGATTAGAATCCCATGCCACCGGGCATACCGCCCATACCGGCTTCACCATGTCCGCCGCAACCGCAGCCGCATTGGCATTTCTTTTCGGGGGATTCGGTAACCATGGCTTCTGTTGTAATCACAAGTGAAGCAACCGAAGATGCATCTTGCAAGGCGGTTCTCACAACTTTAGTCGGGTCAACAATACCTGATTTAATCATATCGGTGTAAACACCTTCTTGGGCATTATAACCATAATTTGTGTCTTTGCTCTCTAAAAGCTTACCCACAACAACAGCCCCATCAACACCGGCATTTTCAGCAATCTGGCGAATCGGTGCCTGAAGAGCTTTTCTGATGATGTTGATACCGACTTTTTGGTCATCATTAGCCGGTTTTAAGCTATCCAAAACTTTTGTGGCATATAAAAGGGCACATCCGCCACCGGCAACCACACCTTCTTTAACAGCAGCACGTGTGGCATTTAAGGCGTCGTCAATGCGGTCTTTTTTCTCTTTAACCTCGACTTCTGAAGAACCGCCGACACGAAGAACGGCAACACCGCCGGAGAGTTTTCCTAAACGTTCCTGAAGTTTTTCACGGTCATAATCTGACTTTGTGGCTTCAATTTCGTTTTTAATTTGAGCTGTTCTTGCTTTGATGTCTTCTTTATTACCTGCGCCGTCAATAATGGTCGTGTCATCTTTGGTGATGTCAATGCGTTTGGCTGTGCCGAGCATATCCAAAGTAACGTTTTCAATTTTCATACCGAGCTCTTCAGAGATGACCTGACCACCTGTTAAGATAGCCATATCTTTGAGCATTTCTTTTCTTCTGTCGCCAAATCCCGGAGCTTTAACAGCGCAAACTTTTAAGCCGCCGCGGATACGGTTAACAACCAAGGTTGCCAAAGCTTCACCCTCAATGTCTTCAGCAATAATTAAGAGCGGGCGACCTGATTGAACAACGGCTTCTAAAACAGGCAACATCGGTTGCAAGCTTGAAATTTTCTGATCATAAAAAAGAATATACGGATTGTCATATTCGCAGTTCATCTTTTCAGCGTTGGTTACAAAATAAGGTGAGAGGTAACCTCTGTCAAACTGCATACCTTCAACAACATCAAGCTCCGTTTCCAAGCCTTTGGCATCTTCAACAGTAATAACCCCGTCATTGCCGACTTTTTCCATGGCGCGAGCGAGATATTCACCTATTGAGGTGTCGCCGTTTGCTGAAATTGTGCCGACTTGAGCAATTTCTTCAGATGTTTTAATTTCTTTTGAACGTGATTTTACATCTTCCACAACAGCTGAAACAGCCATATCAATACCGCGTTTTAAGTCCATCGGGTTCATGCCAGCGGCAACCGCTTTACAACCTTCCGTGATGATGGCTTCAGCAAGTACCGTTGCCGTTGTTGTGCCGTCTCCTGCTTTGTCAGCCGTTTTTTGAGCAACTTCTTTCACAAGTTGTGCGCCCATGTTTTCAAATTTATCTGAAAGCTCGATTTCTTTAGCAACCGAAACGCCGTCTTTGGTGATTTTCGGTGCGCCGTAAGATTTATCGAGCATCACATTACGACCCTTAGGGCCTAAAGTGACTTTAACCGTTTTTGCCAATTTTTCAACGCCTTTAAGCATTCTTGCGCGGGCGTCATTTCCAAACTGAATATCTTTTGCAGCCATTTTTGTTTATCCTTTCTTTATTCTACAATTGCTAAAATGTCTTCTTCTCTGATAATGAGGCGTGATTCACCATCAACCTTGACTTCGGTGCCGGCATATTTGCCGAACAAAACACGATCCCCTGCCTTAACGGTCATCGGGGCGAGTTTTCCGTCAGGGGTGACACGTCCTTGACCTGCGGCTTCAACAATGCCCTCAGAAGGTTTTTCTTTAGCCGTATCTGGAATAATAATCCCGCCGGCTGTTTTTTCTAAATCTTCAATGCGTTTGACTAAAACGCGGTCATGTAAAGGTTTAATTTTCATTTGTATCAATCCTTTTAAAAAATTTTTAACTAGTGATTAGGTAGTGTTTGAAAATTTGCTTGTCAAGAAGGAAAAAAAATATTTTTTATTTCTTTTTTTGTAGTGCTTGGGTATTACGTTCCCAAAAAACGCCATCATTGTAGCCTTGAATGGTTTTATTTTTCGCGGCAACTTTGAGGCGCTTTTCGGCTATTAAAGCGTATTCTTCGTTAATCTCTATGCCGCAATATTTGCGTCCTAACTTTTTAGCGACTACGCTTGTCGTGCCACTTCCCAAAAACGGGTCAAAAACCATATCGCCTTTTTTTGAGGAAGCTAAAATGAGTTTTGCATAAAGTTTTTCGGGTTTTTGAGTCGGGTGAGAGGTGTTTTCAGGCATTGACCAAAAGGGAATTGAAATGTCGTCCCAAAAGTTTGAGGGGCATGTATCTCTAAAATTTCCGTCAGCTGTTTCTTTCCAATCTTTTGGGGTACCGCCCACTTTATAGGGAGCAAATACGCGCCGGCGCATCATCACTGCTTTTACGTTAAAATAGTAATCTTTCGGGTTTGAAACTGCAAACCAAATGTCTTCCATGCCGTTTTTCCAATTGTTTTCAGCACCTCTGCCTTTTTCACGTTGCCAGGTGATGCGGTTTAAGATGGTAAGCTCTTTTTCAATGGCATTTTGCAGGGCAGATGTGCATTTAAAATCGCCGCACATATATAAGGAGCCGCTTGGCTTTAATTTTTGACACACGTCATGAAACCAGGTTTTGAGGTAAGCTTCGTATTTTTTTGTGCTCATTTTGGTAAATGTGTTGCCGCCAAAATCTTTGGTCAGGTTATATGGCGGATCAATAATAATCAGGTCTGCGAAATGGTCAGGGATATATTTTAAGGATTTTAATAAATCGGCATTAATGGTTTTATTTGTGATATTTACACCATTTTTGAGATCTTTAAGGCAAAGTAAACGTTTTTTGAGGTTTGAAGCGTCTTTATCATTCAAACTCAACGTTTTGTTACGAGGTGCTTTTTGTTTACCTTCTGTTGTCACGAGAATTACCCCAACGAAGAATTTTCTTTTCTAGTAACTTGTTTTTCTTTTCCTGATAGAATTTTTTTGCTTCATAGATTTTATAATATCTGCGTTCTGTATGACTAACAATAATAAAGTCATCCATTAATTTTTTTGCTTCTTTATTGTTTCTTAAACAATAACGTAAATCATAAATATTATGAATATTTGTTGTGTTTGGTAAAGCAAATCGCTTATCATCTAATACGACTTCCACCTGGTCTTTTTTTTGCCAACCATTGAGAAATGGAGTACCTTGTGAGGTGAAAAGCACTTTTGAAAAGCGGCCGTCCTTTTCTATCAGGAAAGCATGTGTGTCTGTATAAATTGCTTTGTTGTCTTTTTCTTCCAAGCTAAAAAATTCTGCACCACAAACATGGTAAATTTCTTTACCCTTTTGAATAGCTCTGATTGGCATTCTTTCCCACCATAATGGGCTTTGAGAGGTTAGTCTGCGTCCTAAATTAAGCGAATCGAATTTTTTATCAAAAGTGTAGCGAAGCTCTTTGTCTTCTATGTTTTCGTCTTTTATGTTGCTTTTGGTCTTAAAAAACATCTTTGCTTTCCTAATATAAAGTTTGATTTGCTTACTATATGTTAGTTTTTATGTCAAGTTTCAATCATAAGATATTGACATTTTGATATTTAAAAGGAAAAAAGAACTTGATTTTTGTTTTTTTAGTGTGTTATAAGGAATCCGCTTTGCAGGCATAATTCAATGGTAGAATGAGAGCTTCCCAAGCTTTTAATGCGGGTTCGATTCCCGTTGCCTGCTCCAATAAAAAAGACCGCGAGAGCGGTTTTTTTTATTGGAGCAAAAGTGGGAAAGAAGCTGTAGAAGCGGGTTTGACTACAAGCGAAAGGCATATGAGGTACGCCGGTCACCAAAGGCGATGGGCGCAGTGAACGAAGCTTTAAGCGAAGTAAGCCCGTTGCCTGCGTGAGTAAAAAAGACCGTGAAAACGGTTTTTTATAAATTTTTCAATGCCAGATTTTCGAGTTCTTTTAATTTATCACGGTAAACCATTGCCTGTTCAAATTCAAGATTTAAGGCAGCCTCTTTCATGAGTTTGGTATATTCCTTGATCTGTTTTTCGATGTTTTTGACTTCTTCAACCGTCGGTAGTGCGTTTTTATCAAGTTGTGTTTCAGTCATCTCAGATAAGGTTGAAGAGATGCTCTTTTCAATGGTTTTTGGGGTAATGTTGTGCGCTTTGTTATATTTTATCTGTTTCTCGCGACGTCGATTTGTTTCATCTAAGGCCTGTTTGATTGAATCTGTTATTTTATCGGCATATAAAATCACTCTGCCGTGTGCGTTTCGAGCGGCGCGGCCGATTGTTTGTATGAGAGATCTTGTTGAGCGCAAAAAGCCCTCTTTATCAGCGTCCAAAATCGCCACAAGCGAACATTCGGGAATATCCAAGCCTTCGCGAAGCAGGTTGATTCCTACCAAAACATCAAAAACGCCGAGCCTTAAATCACGAATAATTTCAATGCGCTCTAAAGTGTCGATATCAGAGTGCATATAACGGACTTTAATGCCGTTTTCATTAAAATATTCGGTTAAATCTTCAGCCATTTTCTTGGTTAAGGTGGTGACCAAAACGCGTTCACCTTTTTTTGCCGTCAGCCTACACTCATGCATTAAATCATCAATTTGCAGAAGGGCAGGGCGGATGAGGCACTCAGGGTCCGTTAAACCCGTTGGACGGATAATCTGCTCGGCAAAAACGCCTTTACTTTGCCCCAGTTCCCAGTCGCCGGGTGTCGCCGAAACAAAAATTGTTTGCGGGCGCATTTTATCCCACTCTTCAAACTTTAAGGGGCGGTTATCTAAACATGAAGGTAGCCTAAAACCATAGTCGGCAAGGGTTGATTTTCGGTTGAAATCGCCTCGATACATCGCACCGATTTGTGGCACGGAAATATGGCTTTCATCAATAAAAAGAATCGCATTTTTCGGCAGATATTCAAAAAGCGTGGGAGGCGGCTCGCCCGGGGCTCTTCCAGTTAAATAACGCGAATAGTTTTCAATACCTTTACAATGCCCGGTTGTTTCAATCATCTCCAAATCAAAACGGGTGCGTTGTTCAAGGCGTTGGGCTTCAAGGAGCTTATTTTGAGCTTTGAGCTCATCAAGACGAAGTACCAAATCTTTTTTAATATGCGTGATGGCTTGCGAAAGCGCGGGACGAGGGGTGACATAGTGGTTGGCAGGATAAACGGTGATTTCACTTAAATCAGCTGTCTTTTTGCCTGTTAAAGGATCAAATTCGGAGATTGCTTCTACTTCATCGCCGAAAAATGTGACGCGCCAAGCACGGTCTTCATAATGCGCCGGAAATATATCCAAAGTGTCGCCGTTAAGCCTAAAAGTTGAACGAGTGAAGCTTATCTGATTTCGAACATACAAAAGTTCGGCCAGATGGCGGCATATTTCAGAGGGATCAATTTCGTCTCCGACTTTGATGTTAAAGATCATAGAAGAATATGACTCCATACTGCCCAAACCATAAATACACGAAACAGAAGCCACGATAATCACATCGTTTGATTCTAGAACATTTCGTGTTGCGCCATGACGCATACGGTCTATCTGCTCATTGATGGCGGAATCTTTTTCAATATAGGTGTCGGTTTTCGGAATATACGCTTCCGGCTGATAATAATCATAGTATGAAACAAAATATTCAACATGGTTGTTAGGGAAAAACTCTTTCATTTCCGAATAAAGTTGCGCGGCCAAAATTTTGTTTGGTGCCATAATAAGTGCCGGCCTTTTGGCTGCCTCAATGATTTTAGCCATGGTAAAGGTTTTTCCAGACCCCGTGACACCGAGCAGGACTTGATTTTGTAGGCCGTTCTTTAAGCCCTCGATAAGTTCATTGATAGCTTGAGGTTGATCACCAGAAGGTTCAAATGGGCTTTCTACTTTAAATTCCTTTTTAATCATGAGGTGCATTATAATGTATGAAAATAAAAAATAAAGAAGATATTTGTCTCAAGATTTGAAAAAACTCTTGACGAAGTTTTTTTTTTAGCTTATTTAAGGTTCTCGAGTGCGGGCGCTTAGCTCAGTTGGTTAGAGCCGGCCGCTCATAACGGTCTGGTCGTTGGTTCGAGTCCATCAGCGCCCACCATAATAAAAAGAGGAAAGATATACTTCCTCTTTTTTCTTGTTTTAAAGACCGGGTTAAAGCCCAATGTTTGCGGGTATTTGCAAAAAATTAGTTTCGGGTACCCAAGATGTCATTTTTGATGATTTTTGAAAAGATACCGCCCGCCGCACCAAAATAGATACTTTTGGTTTGAGCTCACTCAGACCATTTTGCCTTGATTTTACAGGCCTCTGATCCACCCAAGTTCGTACCCTATATCCTCGCTTGAACAAATAAGAAAAGAGATACTTCCAATGATACATTTTATAATTCATCGGTTTTGGTCGGATATGCCACGACAAACGGTTGTTTCCTTTCATTTT
>Ga0310690_10001440_pt1 | contig 42141 bp, 32 predicted proteins | sample AusTroGonzalo_MG_2_FD_207661 | JGI IMG/M metagenome (GOLD analysis project Ga0310690, IMG submission 207661) | Bovine rumen microbial communities from tropical cattle in Woodstock, Queensland, Australia - Gonzalo_04 (v2) (version 2) | ecosystem: Host-associated > Mammals > Digestive system >... | reverse complement strand
TCTTGACAGGTGCCTTTTCCGACGCGGAGCAGATGATGCGGAGCTCTCGGGCTTCCAGCGCGCCGGCCTGGCGGATGGCGGCCAGGGCGACGGGAGCCAGGCGTTTCATCAACTTGTCGTGCGCGGTTGTGGCGTGGTAGCGGCCACCCTCCGCCATGCGGAAGCGAGGCAGGCTGCGGCGCCAGTTCATCAGCTCGCGATACCACTCGACCGTCGCAAAGGCCGCCTTGCCGCCCAGAAACTTGCTGTAAGCGATATCGCCTTCGCGCACTGCGTCGATCTTCCAGTCCCAAGGGCCCAGGAAGGTGTCGTCTTCATTGCTGAACCAGCAGCCTGGCGCGGTCAGGTCTTCGACCGACCAGCCCGGAATGCTGCATCGGAAGAACGGCAGCACGCCGAAGTGCCGGATGGCCGCGATCATTGCCTCGGGCGAATCGATGGGACGGACGGCGTTCATCGGGCAATCGGCTGATAGTCCATCGCCTTGAGCGTGTGAAGGACGACGGGGACGGCAAAGAGGAAGGAACAGACATCGGCCAGCGCCTGGGAAATCTCAATGCCGGTGAAGCCCCAGAGGGCATGTCCGATGAACAGGGCGGGCAGGAAGAAGATGCCCTGGCGGGCCGAAGCCATGATGATGGCCGGAATGGTCCTCCGGATGTTCTGCAAGTACATGTTGGCCAGCACGATGAAGCCGGTCAGGGGGAAACTGTAGCACTGGTAGCGCAGCACCTCGCTGCCGATGCGGATCACCTCGGCGTCGTCGGCCCGGAAGAGGGCGACCAACGGGTCCGCAAACACCCAGCCCAGGACAGCCAGCACCGTGCAATACACGGTCGAGACGCTGCAACTGTGCCAGTACGCCTTGCGGACGCGGTCGAAGAGTCCGGCACCGTAGTTGAAGCCGCACACAGGCTGGAAGCCCTGCCCGTAGCCGATCATCGCGGCGCAGGCAAGCATCGTGATGCGGTTGACGATGGAGAAGGCGGCAATCGCCTCATCGCCGTAGTTCGAGGCCAACTGATTGAGGCAGATGGCCGAAAGGCTCATCAGGCCCTGGCGGGCGAGCGACGGTAGGCCGCCGGCCGCGATGTCGCGATAGCGCCGGAGCGTCGGCTTGAAATGATGCAGCCGGATGGGCAGCGAACCTCGCTTGCCGATCATGCTCATGATCACGATGAAGCCGATAATCTGCGAGAGAGCCGTGGCCATGCCGGCGCCACGGATGCCCAGGCCGAGACCGAAGATGAAGATCGGATCGAGAATGATGTTGAGTACGGCGCCCGACACGATGCCGATCATCGAGAGCATCGCGTTGCCCTGATGCCGCATCTGGTTGTTGAGCGTGAAGGTGCCCATGATGAAGGGCGTCCCTATCAGGATGAACTGGAAATAGTCGACCGCGTAGGGCATGATGGTGTCCGTCGAGCCCAGCAACGCGAGGAGGGGCCGCATGGCCAGGTAGCTGGCTGCGGCCAGGATGATGCCGGTCAGGATGGAGGAACCCAGGCCGACGGCTGCCATTTCTTCGGCGTCGACCGTCTCGCGGCGGCCCAGCGCTCGGGAAATGTAATTACCCGATCCCTGCCCGAAGAAGATGGCCATGGACTGGATGAGCACCATGTAGGCGTACACGATGCCCATCGCCGCCACCGACTGGGTGTTGATCTGGCCGATGAAGAAGGTGTCGGCCAGGTTGTAGATGCCCGAGACCAGCATGCTCACGATGGAGGGGATGGCCATGGCGGTGACGAGCCGGCCGACCGGCTGGGTCGTCATCCGGACGTATTTCTCGTCCTGCGCCTGGAGTCTCTGGGCTTCTTTGGGCATCAGGGAGGGTTATTTCTTCTGCGGGAGTTCCCGGACGGGGAAGGTGAAGTAGGTATCGGGGTAGGGCTCGTCTTTGAGGACGAAGTGCCACCATTCTTCTGAGATGGGGAGGAAGCCGTGCTTGAGCATCAGCTCACGGAGGAGCATGCGGTTGTTGTATTGTTCTTCCGTGATGCCCTTGTAGTCGGGGTGCGACTCCTCGCCGAACCAGTCGAAGCCGTAGCCCATGTCGATGTCACGGCCGTCCTTCATGTCGACGAGCGTCAGGTCGGCGACCGAGCCGCGGGAGTGGCCGCTGCGGCGGGCGATGTAACCCCGGTCGAAGACCACGTCTTTGTCGAGATACGGGTAGAACCAGCGTTTGGTGAGGGTGTCGCTCACGTTTTCGCCCCAGCGGCAGAAGTGGTCGACGGCCATCTGCGGACGATAGGTGTCCCAGATTTTGAGGCGGTAGCCGAGCGACATGGCCTCGTCGCTGACGGCCTTGAGCGCCTCGGCGGCTTCTCGTGTAATCAGGGCGATCGGCTGCTCATAGCCATCCACACGGGTGCCGACGAAGTTGAAGGTGCTGAAATACCGGATCTCGAGGATCACGTCGGGCACGACATCGGTCAGGACGACAAATCCGCTGGGATCGTCGGGGCCCATGGATCGGCCGTTACTGCTGGCCGCGATATTTTTGTTGGCGCCGCAGGAGGCGAGGACGAGGGTCAGCAGGAGGAGGGGAAGGAACTTCTTCATCGGATGGGTATTTTCTACAAATATACAAAAAAAGGAACCGAATTGCTTCGGTTCCTTTTTACACTATGGCGGATTCGACTATCCGAGGAATCCAAGTAACATACCAGCGGCGACGGCCGAGCCGATCACACCGGCTACGTTCGGGCCCATGGCATGCATGAGCAGGTAATTCTTCGGGTCGTATTCCAGGCCGACGTTGTTCGACACGCGGGCGGCATCAGGCACGGCCGACACACCGGAGTTGCCGATGAGCGGATTGATCTTGTTGCCTTCCTTGAGGAACAGGTTGAAGAACTTCACGAAGAGCACGCCGGCGAAGGTGGCGATCACGAAGGAGCAGGCACCGATGATGAAAATCTTCACCGACTCCCAGCGGAGGAACTGGCTGGCCTGCGTGGAGGCACCCACCGTCACACCGATCAGGATGGTGACGATGTCCACCAGCGGACCGCTGGCCGTGTTGGCCAGACGCTTCGTCACGCCGCTCTCCTTCAGCAGGTTGCCGAAGAACAGCATGCCGAGCAGCGGAATACCCGACGGCACGATGAAGGCCGTGAGCAGGAAGCCGATGATCGGGAAGAGCTTCTTCTCGGTCGGAGACACCGGACGCGGCGGTTTCATGCGGATCAGGCGCTCCTTCTTGGTGGTGAGCAGGCGCATGATCGGCGGCTGGATCACCGGCACGAGGGCCATGTAGGAGTAAGCGGAGACCGCGATGGCACCCATCAGGGTCGGAGCCAGGCGCGAAGACAGGAAGATGGCCGTCGGGCCGTCCGCACCGCCGATAATGCCGATGGCACCCGCCTGCGCGGCGTCGAAGCCGAGCGCCAGCGAGATGGCGTACGCACCGAAGATACCGAACTGGGCGGCAGCGCCGATCAGCAGCAGTTTCGGGTTGGCGATCAGGGCGGAGAAGTCTGTCATCGCACCGATGCCCAGGAAGATGAGCGGCGGATAGAAGCCCCGTTGCACGCCCTGGTACAGGATGTTGAGCACGGAGCCCTCTTCATAGACGCCGACATTCAATCCGGCGAACAGCGGAATATTGCCGATCAGGATACCGAATCCGATCGGGACCAGCAGCATCGGCTCCCACTCGAACTTGATCGCGAGGAAGATAAACAGGCATCCCACCAGGATCATGATGAGGTACCCGATCTCGAAATTCGCGAAGCCGGTGAACTGCCAGAACTGCTTCAGGTTTTCAATGATATGTTCCATAAGCGTGTACTAAGCGATGACAGCCAGCGGAGCGCCTTCCAGCACGGAGTCGCCCTTCTGGGCCTTGATGGTAACGGTACCGTCGCAGGGAGCCTCGATGGCGTTCTCCATCTTCATGGCCTCGAGGACCATGATGACCTGTCCCTTGGACACCTTGTCGCCGTCCTTGACCTTGACTTCGAGCACGACGCCCGGGAGCGGGGAGTTGACCGTGGCGCCACCTGCGGCTGCAGGGGCGGCGGCGGGCTTGTTGGCAGGAGCCGGACCGGCCGACGGAGCGGCGGCGGGCTTGTTGACCACGCTGATGGTCTTGGGCTTCGAGAGCGGTTTCTCGAATTCGACGTTGTACGGAGTGCCGTTGACCTCGACCTTGGCTACATTGTCCTCCACCTCGTCGATGGTAACGTTATAGTTGTTACCGTTGATCTTGATTTTATACTCTTTCATTTCTTTTCTGGGTTAAGGTGTTATCTTCTTTTGTTGACCGAGGGGGTCTGGCGGAGCGTGTAGATCTTGGAGCTCCACGGCGAGTAGGTACGGTCCGTATGATGGAGCGTCACGACGAAGCTCTCTTCATCGTGTCCCTCGTCGTCCTGCTGGTACAGGTGCATGGCCATGGCGATGGCGGCATAGACCTCACCGGGGACTTCGCCGTAGGCCGACGCCTTCACATCGGTACCGGCCACAGCGGCGGAGCGCTTCTTGCCGGCCTTGATGTTGGCGTTGCCGATGGCCTTGAAGATGAAATAGAGGAGGATCAGTGCGATGAACACCACGGACATGGCCGTCAGGGCGAGGATCCAGCCGTACGGGTCGATGGCCTTCATGCGGTCGGGTTTCGCCGCCTTGTCGATCAGGGCGTTGTTGGTGCTCGGGGAGGTACGGGGCTGCACTTCCCAGCCTTCGGCGCTGCCATCCACGGAACCGATGCCGTCTTCCACACGGCCGAACGAGACGTTCTCGCCCAGGTCGTGCTTGACGGGGATGCGGTCGATGATGGTCTTGCCGTCACCTTTGGTGAAGATGATCTCCTTGGCGCCAGCCAGGTCGAACGACACGTGGAACGTGCCGCGGTACGGCTGGTTATCCGCCCAGAAAATGACGTGCTGGCGCGGCTTGATCTTGGTCATGACGTCGCCGCCCGGAATGGCGTATTTCTTCAGGTTGTCGGGGTCGTCGGACAGGAAGCATCCGGCGATGTCCACCGTGCCGTAGGATGAGTTGAAGAGCTCGATCCAGGCGTTCTGCTGCCCGAAGTCATCCTGGAAATCGTCGGTGTTGACGACCAGGTACTCGTTCAGGCGCATGGCATCCTGGCTCTGCGCTCCTGCCGTGAAGCACAACGTCAAACCGACAACCGCCAAAAACAGTTTCAGATGTTTCATACGTTGCAGGTTTGATTACAGAGGCAGGTTGTCGTGTTTCTTGGCCGGGTTCGACAGCTTCTTGGTGGAGAGCTGCTCGAGGGCACGGATGATGCGGAAACGGGTGTTGCGCGGTTCGATCACATCGTCGATGTAACCGTACTTCGCAGCGTTGTACGGGTTGCAGAAGAGGTCGTTGTACTCTTTCTTCTTGGCCTCGGCGAGTTCTTTCTGCTTGGCAGGATCCTCTTCGGCCTTGATTTCCTTGGCGTAGAGCACAGCCACGGCGCCCTCGGCGCCCATCACGGCGATGTTGGCGGTCGGCCAGGCGTAGTTGATGTCACCACGCAGCTGCTTGCAGCTCATCACGATGTGGGAACCACCGTAGGATTTGCGGAGCGTGACGGTCACCTTCGGAATGGTGGCTTCGCCGTATGCGTAGAGGAGCTTCGCACCGTGGACGATGATGCCGCCGTATTCCTGCTGGGTGCCCGGGAGGAAGCCCGGCACGTCGACGAGCGTCACCACGGGGATGTTGAACGCGTCGCAGAAGCGGACGAAACGCGCGCCCTTGCGGGAGGCGTTGATATCAAGCACGCCGGCCAGGTATTTCGGCTGGTTGGCCACGATGCCGACGGCCGTGCCGCCGAAGCGGCCGAAGCCCACGATGATGTTCTTCGCATAGTCCTTGTGGACCTCGAGGAACTTGCCGTCATCGACGATGGCGCCGATCACCTCGTACATGTCGTACGGTGCGTTCGGGCTGTCGGGGATAATCTCGTTGAGGGAGTCTTCCTTGCGGTCGATCGGGTCCTCGGTGGGCACGTACGGGGGTTCCTCCATGTTGTTCTGCGGCAGGTAGCTCAGCAGTTCACGGATGGTGGCGATGGCATCTTCCTCGGTCGCGGCCTTGAACTGGGCCACACCGCTCTTGGAAGCGTGCACGGAGGCGCCGCCGAGCTCTTCCTGCGTCACGGTCTCGCCGGTGACCTGCTTGACCACGGCCGGACCCGTCAGGAACATGTAAGAGGTGCCTTCCGACATGATGATGAAGTCGGTCAGGGCGGGGGAGTACACGGCGCCGCCGGCGCAAGGGCCGAGGATGGCGGAGATCTGCGGCACCACGCCCGAAGCGAGGATGTTGCGCTCAAAGATCTCGGAGTAGCCTGCCAGTGCGTTCACGCCTTCCTGGATACGGGCGCCGCCCGAGTCGTTCAGGCCGATGCACGGGGCACCGTTCTTCATGGCCATGTCCATCACTTTGCAGATCTTCTGTGCGAGGGTCTCGGAGAGCGAGCCGCCGATCACGGTGAAGTCCTGTGCGAAGACATAGACCAGACGGCCGGCGATCGTGCCGTAACCGGTCACCACACCGTCGCCCAGATAGGTCTTCTTCTCCATGCCGAAGTTGGTGCAGCGGTGGGTCATGAACATGTCGAATTCTTCGAAGCTACCTTCGTCGAGCAGCATGTTGATGCGCTCACGAGCCGTATATTTGCCTTTGGCGTGCTGGCTGTCGATACCTTTCTGGCCGCCGCCCATGCGAGCTTTCTCCCTGAGTTCGATAAGCTCTTTTACCTTTTCGAGTTGCTGACTCATTATAGTGTGTGCTAAAGTTTGTATTCCGGTTTCGTTACTCCTGCGGCTTCTTCATGCAGAATTCGGTGAGCACGCCCTTGGTGGACTTCGGGTGGACGAAGGCGATCATCATCTGCTCGGCGCCCGGACGGGGAGCCTTGTCGATCAGGCGCACGCCCTTCTCTTCAGCCTCTGCGAGGCAGGCAGCCACGTCGTCGGTGGCGAAGGCCAGGTGGTGGATACCCTCACCGCGCTTCTCGATGAAGCCGGCGATGGTGCTCTCCGGAGAAGTGGGCTCCAGGAGTTCGAGCTTGGTCTGGCCGATCTTGAAGAATGCCGTCTTCACTTTCTGGTCGGCGACTTCCTCGATGGCGTAGCATTTCAGGCCGAGTACATTTTCATAATAAGGAATAGCCTCTTCCAGCGATTTGACCGCGATTCCGAGGTGTTCGATGTGTGTGAGATTCATGATATGGGATTTTATAAGATGATTATTCTACTTCTTCCAGGTTGTGGAAAACGTTCTGGACGTCGTCGTCTTCCTCGAGTTTCTCGAGGAGCTTGTCGAGTTCCACGCGCTCCTCGGCGGTGAGGTGTTTCATCTCGCCGTTCGGGAAACGGTCGAAGCCGGCCGACACGAGTTCGTAGCCCTTGTCCTCGATGTACTTCTGGATGTTGTTGAAGGCGGTGTATTCGCCGTAGATGGTGATCACCTCTTCGGTGTCGCCGTCCTTGTTCTCGAATTCATCGACGAACACCTCGTCGGCGCCGAAGTCGATGAGCTCCAGTTCGAGTTCCTCGATGTCGATATCGGGGCTGTTCTTGATCTTGAACACGCACTTGTGGTCGAACATGAAAGCCACGCTGCCCGAGGTGCCGAGGCTGCCGCCGAACTTGTTGAAGTAGCTGCGGACGTTGGCCACGGTACGGTTCGTGTTGTCGGTGGCGGTTTCGACGAGGATGGCTACGCCGTGCGGGCCGTAACCCTCGTACACCACTTCCTTGTAGTCGGCCTGGTCCTTGTCGGTGGCCTTCTTGATGGCGCGTTCGATGTTTTCCTTCGGCATGTTCTCGCTGCGGGCGGTCTGCAGCAGCGCGCGGAGGCGCGGGTTGCCGGTCACGTCCGGGCCGCCGTTCTTGACGGCGATGGTGATTTCCTTGCCGATCTTGGTGAACGTCTTGGCCATGTGGCCCCAACGTTTGAACTTTCTCTCCTTGCGGAATTCAAATGCTCTTCCCATGGCTATTTCTCGTTTTCAATGCGGGAGATATACTTCTGGATATCATATCCTTCCAGAGTCTGGGGATATTTGGTCTCGATCTCTTTGTAGAGCTTCAGGGCGCCATCCTTGTCGCCGAGTTCCTCGCTGACGAGGGCTGCCTTGAAAAGATACTCGGCCGTGTAGGGGTTCTCCTTGTCCAGCGCAGCGGCTTTCTTGTACCATGCCAGGGCGTTGGTGTAGTCTTTCAGGTTGGAGTAGGCATCACCGGTGGCGCAGTAGGCACGGCCCTGCATGATCTTGTCCGAAGTCTTGTACTTCTTGAGGTTGGCGATGGCTTCCTCGTTGTTGCCGAGCTGGAGATTGCACAGGCCTGCGTACAGTTGTACGCTCTTGCCGGCCTTGTTGCCGTATTCGTCGATGATCTGGGCGAAGCCGAGCACGTTGCCGTCACCGTTCAGGGCGGTCTCAAAGTCGCCTGCGCGGAAGGCCTGCTCTGCCTGGAACATCTGTCCCTGGGCTTCCTGGCGGGCCGGAACGACGACCCAGCGGTTGATGGCCAAAATGCCGAAAATAATGACGAGGATGGCGATCAGCGCCCACTCGATCCATTTCTGATTTTTCTTGAAAAATGCCTCAGCACCGGAGACGGTCGTCGCGACCTGCTCCTGCTGAGCTTCCTGTTGTTTGTTGTTTGCCATTGCTTTTTAAATATTTTTTTGTTTTTCGTTTCGTTCAAACCCCTCCAGAGCGTGCTCTGAGGGCGTTTTTGCGGTTAATAACGCAATCTGCAAATTTACAACAAAAATGGGAATCACCAAGATTATTTCGTACATTTGTGGCAGAAGATTTTAACATGTTTTTAAACAGAATCATCCTGCACGATTTCAAGAATATCGCCCAGGCGGAAGTGGACTTCTCGCCGAAGGTGAATTTCATCTATGGCAGCAACGGCGCCGGCAAAACCAACCTGCTCGACGCGATCTACTACCTGTCGATGACCAAGAGCTATTTCTCGGCCTCCGATCAGTACGTGTATGCCCATGGCGCGCAGGAAGCCACCCTTTGCGGGTTTTACCAGATGGACGGCGGTACGGAAGAGAAGATCGCGGCGGCCGTTCGGCGGGGTGGGGAGAAGATCTTCCGGCGCGGGGCCAAGAATTACGCGCGTTTCTCGGAACACATCGGGCTGCTACCCATCGTGATGGTGTCGCCCCTCGACGGTGCGCTCATCAACGACGCGGGCGAAGAGCGACGCAAATACCTGAATTTCATCCTCTCGCAGATCGATCGGGAGTATCTCCGCCACATCCAGGCCTACAACCAGCTGCTGCTGCAGCGCAACAAGCTGCTGAAGTCGGAAATGGCCTCGGACGTGCTGTTGGACACCTTTACGGAGCGGATGGCGCCCCATGCCGCGTATGTGTATGCGGCGCGGCGGGATCTGTGTGAGCGGCTTCGTCCGCTGGTGCAGGATTTCTACCGTCAGCTCTCGCAGGGACGCGAGGCGGTCGACCTGGCCTACCGCTCCGACCTGGACGAGGCGCCGCTGGAGGAGGTTTTTGCCCGCGAAGCGGAAAAGGAGCGCGTGCTCCGCTACACGACAGCGGGAATCCAGCGCGATGACCTGCTCTTCCGGCTCGACGGCCATCCGCTGCGTCGCTGCGGCTCCCAGGGGCAGCAGAAAAGCTTCCTGCTGGCGATGAAGCTGGCACAGTTCCGCTTTGTGAAAGAAATATACGGCCAGACGCCCATCCTGCTGCTCGACGATGTGTTCGACAAGCTCGACATGCAGCGGGTCGAAGACCTGCTCGCGCTCGTATCGACCCTCGATTTCGGGCAGATCTTCCTGACGGACAGCAACAAGGTGCGGCTGGAACAAGTGTCGCGCGGCATCGATGCCCCCTGCCGCAGCTACCATGTCGAAGGGGGCAGTATCACGGCCGAATGAAACGCGAGCAGACCAAGAGCCTTGGCGAGGCGATCTCCGCCTATGTGCAGGAGGGCCATCTGGAAGAAGGGCTCCTGCAGGCGCGCCTGTTTGCCGCATGGGATGCGATGCGCGTGGGACAGGTCGTGCTCGGCGATTATACGGCCCGCCGCTCCTTCCGCGACGGCGTGCTCACCTGCAAACTGAAATCATCCGTCGTGCGTACGCACCTGCAATTCCAGCTCGACGTCATCCGCACGGAACTGAACGCCCGACTGGGCGGGGAAGTGGTCAAACAGATCAAACTATCCTGAGATGCGCCGTCCCCTCGTCGTCGCCGACCGCGACATTCCTTTCCTCTCCGGCGTCCTGGAGCCCTGGTTCGAGGTGCGTTACCTTGCCGGCCGGGCCATCGCGCCCGCTGACGTTCGCGACGCCGTCGCCCTGCTCGTCCGCACCCGCACCCGCTGCGACGCGGTGCTGCTCGAAGGCTCCGCAGTACGCTTCGTGGCCACGGCGACCATCGGTACCGACCATATCGACCTGCCGTATTGCGCCTCCCGCGGCATTGCGGTAGCCAGCGCTCCCGGCTGCAACGCCACCGCTGTCGCGCAATACATCCGTGCCGCCCTCCGCGCACTTTCCCTCGACCGCCCCGGCACTACGCTGGGCATCATCGGAATAGGGCATGTCGGCAAGCTTGTCGCCGAAGTCGGCAGGAATGCCGGGATGCACGTCCTGCTGAACGACCCGCCCCGCGCTGCCGCCGAAGGCCCAGCCGGCTTCACCCCGCTGCCCGATTTGCTGGCACAATCCGACGTCGTGACGCTGCATATCCCGTTATGGCCTGAAAACCGCGACTTTGCCGACGCCGCCTTCTTCGCGGCGATGAAACCCGGCTCCAGTTTCATCAACGCCTCCCGCGGCGAAGTCGTCGATGAGGATGCCTTGCTGGCCGCCCGGCCGCATCTGAGCCGCGTCGTGATCGATGTCTGGAAAAACGAACCCAACATCAATTTGGATTTGCTCGCCGCCGCCGACATCGCCACCCCCCATATTGCCGGCTATTCGATTCAGGGCAAGATGAACGGCACCACCGCCATCCTCCGCGCCCTCGGCGCAGCCTTCGATATCGACGAACTGAAAACCTTCTCTGTCAAAGGCATAACCCTCCCTCAGGACCCCTACGACATCCTGCAAGATGATGCAAAACTGCGCAGCCATCCCGAAAACTTCGAACAACTGCGCAGTAACTATTCTTATCGCAATGATCTCTTATAGCTTGCGCTTTCAGGCGCGGGTGGGATGTTGCTTCGAGGACCCTAACCACCCTCGGTTGATAGAGGGAGGGGCCCGAAATCGGTTTGCCGATTTTGGGAAGGAGACTCGCTTGCGAGTCGGTCCGAGAAGCAACTCCCAGAGCGCCCAGCGCAAGCAGCGCTAGCGGCGCTTCTTTTTCTTCATGAGGCGGGCGGCCATCGGGTTGGTGGTCGTCATTTTCTTCATGACGTTGCGGGTGCTTTCGAACTGCTTGAGGAGACGGTTGACATCGGCGAGGGTGGTGCCGCTGCCGGCGGCGATGCGCTTGCGGCGGCTGCCGTTGATGTAGGTGGGATTCTCCCGCTCAAAGGGCGTCATCGAGAGGATGATGGCTTCGGTCTGCTTGAAGGAGTCGTTGTCGATGTCCACGTCGCGCAGCGCCTTGCCGACGCCCGGGATCATCGAGGCGAGATCCTTGATGTTGCCCATCTTCTTGATCTGCTGGATCTGGTCGTAGAAATCCTGGAGCGTAAACTGGTCGCGGGCAATCTTCTTGTGCAGCTTGCGCGCCTCCTCCTCGTCGAACTGCTCCTGCGCTTTCTCGACCAGAGAGACTACGTCGCCCATGCCCAGGATGCGGTCGGCGATGCGCTTCGGATAGAATACGTCGAGTGCCTCCATCTTCTCTCCCGAAGAGACGAACTTGATGGGCTTGCCCACGACCGCCTTGATGGAGAGCGCCGCACCACCGCGCGTGTCACCGTCCATCTTGGTGAGCACCACGCCGTCGAAGTCGAGGTACTCGTTGAAAGTCTTGGCTGTCTCCACGGCGTCCTGACCGGTCATCGCATCGACCACGAACAACGTCTCGGTGGGGTTGACGGCCTTGTGCAGCGCGGAGATCTCGTCCATGAGCTCTTGGTCCACGGCCAGACGGCCCGCGGTATCGATGATGACCACCGAGTAGCCCTCGGCCTTGGCCTTCTTGATGGCGTTCTGCGCAATCTGGATCGGGTCTTTGACCCCGTCTTCGGAGTAGCATTCCACCTCGATCTGCCCGCAGAGCGTCTTCAACTGCTCGATGGCGGCCGGACGGAACGTGTCGCAGGCAGCCACCAGGACCTTCATCCCGCGCTTGCTCTTGAGGTTGAGGGCCAGCTTGCCGCAGAAGGTGGTCTTACCGGAACCGTTGAGGCCCGCCACCAGCACGACGGCCGGATTGCCCTTGACGTTGATGTCGGAGGCCTCGCTGCCCATGAGCTCGACCAGTTCGTCGTGGACGATCTTGATCATCATCTGCTCCGGGCGGACGGCCTTCAGCACGTCCTGTCCGATGGCCTTCTGCTTGACTTCGTCGCAGAAACCCTTGGCAATCTTGTAACTGACATCCGCGTCGAGGAGCGCCTTGCGCACGTCCTTCATGGTTTCGGAGATGTTGACCTCCGTGATGCGGCCTTGTCCTTTGATGAGGCGGAACGAATGTTCCAGCCTGTCGGTCAGATTCTCAAACATATCGCTACTTCTTCAAATCGTCGGAATAAACGGCTTTCGCCAAATCTTTCTGGTTATATCGCATAGCCATCACCTGCCCGTAGGCGCCGGCCGAGTGGATGGCCACCAGGTCGCCGCGCTTGCAGGCGCTTACCATCCGTTTCTGGCCCCAGCAGTCGCTCGACTCACACACCGGCCCCACCACGTCGTAGCGGAGTTTACGCCCGTCGTTGGAGAGGTTCTCGATATCATGGTAAGCCTGGTAAAGCGCGGGCCGGATGAGGTCGTTCATGCCTGCGTCGAGGATGGCGAACTTCTTCTCTTTGCCCACCTTTACATAGAGCACGCGGCTGATCAGGTGACCGCACTGGCCCACGATGGCGCGGCCCGGCTCGAAGTGTACCTGCTGCCCGGGGCGGACCGCCAGGTGCTTGTGGATCAGCGCGAAATACTCCTCGAAGCGGGCGATCGGGTTGTCGTTCGGGTGCTGGTAGTCGATGCCCAGGCCGCCACCCAGGTTGAGGTTGCGGATGGGAATCTCGTGGTCGATGAACCACTTCTGCAGTTCTTCGATGCGACGGCACAGGAGCGCGAAAACAGGCAGTTCGGTGATCTGCGAACCTACGTGGAAGTGCAGGCCGAGGAATTCGATGTGCTTGCAGCAGGAGAGCAGGCCGGCGACTTCCTGGAAGGCCCAGGGGCTGATGCCGAACTTGTTCTCTTTCAGGCCGGTGCTGATGTATTTATGGGTATGCGCATCGATATCGGGGTTCACGCGGATCGAGATGCGGGCCTTCTTGCCGAGGCCGGCGGCCAGGTCGTTGATGATCTTGATTTCGGGCACGCTTTCGCAGTTGAAGCTGAAGATGCCGGCGCGCAGGGCGGCGCGGATTTCCTTATCGGACTTGCCGACGCCTGCATACACGATCTTCTGCGGGTCGAAGCCCGACTTGACGGCCAGCTTCACCTCGTTGCCGCTCACGCAGTCGGCCCCCAGGCCGTAACTCTTGATGGTCTGGAGGATGCGGTCGTTTGCATTGGCTTTCAGCGCATAGTGTGCGTTGTAGCCGTACTGGTCGATCTGTGCCTTATAGATCTCGAGCGTACGCCGCAGGAGGTCCATGTCGTAGAAATAAAAGGGCGTTTCAATCGCGCCGAAGGCTTCAACCTGCTCTTTTGTAATCATGCCGTTCTATCTTTTTTCGATATATCCGGCAAATATACAAAAATTATTTTGTCAACCGGTTGTAATGGCAAACGAGCAGTTTGCCTTCCTCGTCGTGGAGATGCATGCCGTTGCCGCGGCAGTAGCGGAACATTTTGCAGTCGGCGCAGATGCCCTGGCGGGCCCAGGTGCGGTCGCGGTACATGCCGAAGCCTTCGTTCCAGACGGTCCAGAAATCGTCCTTGTAGATGTTGCCCTGATAGAATTTCGAGCGGATGCTCGGGCAGGCGGAGATGGAGCCGTCGGCCAGGACCGAAGCGACCGAGACGCCGGCCTCGCAGTGATAGAACGAGTCGCGCACTTCGTTCTCGAAGCCGCCCAGGAAGCCCTCGCAGGCAAAGTTCAGCTGGATGCGGCCTTCCTTGCGCGTGGCCACGATGAAGTCCATCAGCTCGGTGAACTGCGCGTTGGAGAGCTGGAGCTCCGGATATTGCCGGGCCCGGCCCACCGGGAAGATGGTGAAGATGCGCCAGGCCGGAACGCCCAGCGAGATGAGGTATTCCTTGAGCTCGGCCAGACGGGGGAGGCTGCGCTGGTTCACGCAGGTTACCACATCGAAGATGAAGCCGGGCTCGCCAGCCATCATCTTGATGGCATTGGAAGCATTCTCAAAGGCTTTGGGATGGCCGCGCATCCACCTGTGCTCTTCCTGGAAACCGTCGAGACTGACGGTGGCGGTGTGGATGCCGCCCGCGAGCAGGCTGTCGAAACGCCTGCGGTCCAGCAGGATGCCGTTGGTCACAATGCCCCACGGGTATTCGCGGCGGTACAACTCGCGGCCCACCTGTTCCAGGTCGCGCCGCATGAGCGGCTCGCCGCCCGTGAAAATGATGAAGGTGGTGTGCGGGTCTACGTGCGGGGTGAGGGAGTCTATCACGCGCAGGAAATCGGCGGCGGGCATGTCCTTCACCGCCGAACTCACGCGGCAGTCGCTGCCGCAGTGGATGCAGGCCGCATTGCAACGCAGCGTGCATTCCCAGAAGAGCTGCCGGAGCCGATGCTCCTCGATACGCTTGTCCTGCAGCTTGGCGAACAACTCGAGCTTGAGCCGTTTCCCCGGCCCCACGTGCTGGCCCGTCATTTCTTCTTCAGCTTGACAGTGGAGACGTCGACCTTGGCCTCGCCGTAGTACCAGGGATCCGTGTTCTTCGAATCTTTTGTGATCGTGACAGGAACCAGTAAGCTGTCGGCAGCGAATTCACCTCCGTTCGCATCGCCGTCGATGTCCGTGAAGACGATTTTCAATGTGGAGGTAGGCATGTCCCGGGGCTCCGTAGACCATTTCCCATCCGTGCCGGATGTGATCGGAGCCGTCATGTCATCGTACCAGATGCGGTTGTCACCTTTGGCCTGTCTTTGCACCCGCACTTGGATGCCATCGACGGCCTTGCCATTTTCATCCGTGACCTTTCCCTTGACGGAGTAATAGACGGTGGGAACGCCATACATGACTTCGCCGTTGCGGAAGTTGGGATCGTCTTCATTGATCTCTCCGCAGGCGCCGATGCCCAGCAGGGCGAACAGCATGGCGAAGAAGCCGACTTTGTGGGGTTTTTGAATGCGTCGCATGATTATTTCTTCTTTACAGTGATGTCGGGAACGTTGATGTCGGCGACGCCTTCGTACCAGCTTCCGTCGCCGTCCTTGAACTGGAAGTCAGTGACCACCAGAGAGGCATCCTGGAATTCGCCGCCGTTCGCTTCGCCGTCGATATCTTTCACGTCGACCTGGAGCTTCGAGAGCGGGAAGCCGCCCGAATGAACCTCATAGACGCCGTCGGGCCCAGTCTGAAGGGTGTCAAGTGGCCAGTAGTTCTTGTCGTAGATGACGCCGGGTTCGTTGTCGACCCGGTTGCCGAGGGCTACCTGCAGACCAGGTACGGGGTTGCCGGCTTCGTCGACGACCTTGCCCTTGACTTTCCACTCAGCGGTGGGGGAGCCGTACATGCAGATCTGCCAGCAGCTGGTGGCGCCAAGGCCGACCAAGGCCAGCAACGTGGCGAGCAGTCCGGTCTTGCCAGGCCGGATACGGGTGCGGATGCGATGGTTTCGTGCCTTCATACACTATAAAGATGCACAAAGGTACGAAATGTTGCGTCGTCAGTGCAGATTTCTGTAATTATATTTTTCGACGGGTTCGGCGCCGTGCATCACGAGGATCACGGGGTAGGCGCCGTTGGTGATGCGGAGGAAGTCCGCGGGCTCGATGAAATAGACCTCATCGGGCTGAAAACCCGTCTCTTCGAGGAAAGGGGCCGGGTCGGGGTTGTCGCCGCGGCCGAAGATGGCGATGATGGGGGCGTTGGAGAATTCGCCGCGGGCGCGCAGGGTCATGAGTTTTTGTGCCGACATTTTGCAGTAGTGGCACTTGAGGCTGTAAAGGCACACCACGTGGTCGCCTTCCGCCACGGAGGCGGGAAGGATGCCGGACTCGATGGCCTCCTGCAGAGCCTGCTCGTTGACCAGCTCGTGCCGGGCATAGCTGTCGTAGCGCCAGTTGTCGGGCGGCGAGACGATCAGCACGGTGGCCAGCGGTACCACGCATGCAAGCGTGAGCCACAGGGCCTTGTGCTTCACCCGGAAGGCCGGAATGCCTGCGCTCAGCAACAGCAGCACCAGCATCCCGAGATTCTTCCAGATGGACTGGACGGGGCTCAGGTTTACCCATTCGCCGAAGCAGTGGCAGTTGTCGGTATGGCCGGTGAGGGCCAGCACGGACAGCAGCCCCGTGAAGCCGGCCAGCAGGGCCAGGGCGCCCCAGAAGGCTAGGCGCGGGTAGAAGTTGGCAATCAGAAGGATGCCGAGCGTGTATTCGGCTGCGATCACCAGGCGGGCCAGCACGTACGAAGTGCCGAGCGGAAAGAGGCCCAGCCCGAATACGTAGAGCTCAAACGCGTCGATGCCGGCGAGTTTGGCGGTGGCGGAGCATAAAAAAAGTATTCCGAGCAGAGCCCGGAATACATACTTAATGATCTTTTTTCTGTCCAAATTCTTGATTAGAAGAGGATCGGGGTGCATTTCAGCTCAGCGGAGACGCCGATGATCGGAATGTTGATCATCTTGTTGTAGTCGGCGCATTTGTCACCTTCTTCCAGGGAAACGGTGGTTTCATAAACGACCTCACCATTGTACTTGGCGGTGCAGTTGCACTCCTTGGAGCAGCTGGCCATCGTAAAGATACCGGCGGCCAGGATCACGGCGAATAAAACTTTCTTCATGATACTGTTTTGTTAAAGTGTTTCGCGGAGAGATCGGGATTCGAACCCGAGATACCCTTTTGGGGTATACACGCTTTCCAGGCGTGCCTCTTAAGCCACTCGAGCATCTCTCCAAACGTCCCTTTCGGGACGGCAAAGGTAACAATTTTTTATTTATCTCCTATTTTTCTTGCCGAAAATTACTTTGACAGGAAATTGTTGATGTTGCGCTCGATGCGGGCTTCGATGTCTTTGTCGTTGTGGCGGATGAAGGGCGTGCCGGTGATGTGTTCGTAGAGCTCGATGTAGCGGTCGGTGATGCCGTCCACGACTTCGTCGGTCATCGGCGGGACCACCTGGCCGGTCTTGCCCTGGAAGTTGTTGGCCATGAGCCACTCGCGGACGAACTCCTTCGAGAGCTGCTTCTGGCGCTCACCACGGGCGAGGCGATCTTCGTAGCCTTCCTTATAAATATAGCGGGAAGAGTCGGGCGTGTGGATTTCGTCCATCAGATAGATCTTTCCGTCGCGCTTGCCGAACTCGTACTTGGTGTCCATCAGGATGAGACCGCGCGCGGCTGCCAGTTCCTGGCCGCGGGCGAAGAGCGCCAGCGTGTATTTCTCCAGCTGCGCATAGTCTTCGGCGGAAACCAGCCCCCTGGCGATGATCTCGTCGCGGCTGATGTCCTCGTCGTGGCCTTCGGCCGCCTTCGTGGTCGGGGTGATGATCGGGTGGGGGAGTCGCTCGTTCTCGCGCAGGCCCTCGGGCAGCGGCTCGCCGCAAAGCGTGCGCTTGCCGGCCTGGTATTCACGCCATGCGTGCCCGGCCAGGTAGCCGCGCACCACCATCTCTACCTTGAAGGGCTCGCAGAGGATGCCCACGGTCGCCATGGGGTCGACCTCGGCGATCTTCCAGTTCGGCACGATGTCGGCGGTCTTGTCGAGGAAACCCGATGCGATCTGGTTGAGAACCTGACCCTTGCAAGGGATGCCCTTGGGCAGGACTACGTCGAATGCGGAGATGCGGTCGGTGGCGACCAGCACGATGTACTTGCCGTCGATGAAATAGACGTCCCGGACCTTGCCCGTGTACTTGTCGGTCTGTCCCGGGAAATGGAAATCGGTGTGGGTAATGGCTTTCATCTTCCTTGTATGTAATCGTTTTCGTAATAATCAATATAGGCTTGGTTCAGCAGTTTGTAGCCGCCCGGCGTGGGGTAGTTGCCGCTGAAATACCAGTCTCCCGGATGGTTCGGGCAGGCGTTGTGCAGGCCCTCGAGCGACTGGTACACGATCTCGACCTCGGCTCCGATGTCGTCGGGCCGCAGGAGCTCCACGATCTTCCGGCTGATCTGGTCGTCGGAGAAAGCGTCGTAGATGCGTTTGACGTAGTTGAGGCAGCTGGTTGCGGGCAGGTTCTCCTGTTGCTTGCATTGCTGGTAGACCACGTCGATCAGGCTGCTCTTTCCGTGTTCCTTCAGCAACGCGATAGCCGCGTGGAAGGCGATGAACTCCTTCATGTGCGACATGTCGATGCCGTAGCAGTCGGGGTAGCGTACCTGCGGGCTGGAGCTTACGATCACGATCTTTTTCGGGTGGAGCCGGTCGAGGATCCGGATGATGCTCTCGCGCAGCGTGGTGCCGCGCACGATGCTGTCGTCGATCACCACCAGGTTGTCCACGTAGGGCGTCAGGGTGCCGTAGGTGATGTCGTACACGTGGCCGGCCAGGTCGTTGCGCGCATTGCCTTCGGTGATGAAGGTGCGTAGCTTGATGTCCTTCGATACGACCTTGTCGGCGCGCACGCCCGGATAGAGGCTACGGATGCCCTCCACCATGCCGTAGTAGGCCACTTCGGCGGTGTTGGGGATATAGGAGAACACGGTATGGTCGATGTCGTGGCCGATGGCCTTGAGGATGTTGTCGCGGAGCTGGAATCCGAGCTGCTTGCGTTCGCGGTGGATGTCGCGGTCGTTGCCGCGGCTGAAGTAGATGCGCTCGAAGCTGCAGGCTGCCATCCGGCGTGCGGGGATGATCTGCTTGAGGCTCATCTCGCAGCGTCCGTTGACGATGAGGGCCTGGCCCGGCATGATCTCGTGGATCTGGTTGTATTCCGCGGCGAAGGTGGTCTGGAGCACCGGGCGCTCGCTGGCGATGGCCACCAGTTCGTCGTCTGCATACCAGAAACCGGGCCGGATGCCGTTGGGATCGCGCATGGCGAAGAGTTCGCCGCTGCCGGTCAGGCCGCAGACCACGTAGCCGCCGTCGAAGTGCGGCATGGTGGTGCGCAGCACGTTCGCGATGTCCACGTGCTCGTCGATATAGTGGGTGATGTCCTTGCCTTCAAGTTCTTTCTTCTTGGCGTCCACGTAGTTGCGCTCCACCTCGCGGTCGAGCCGGTGTCCCATGAGCTCGAGCAGGATGTAGGCGTCCGCACTGTTGCGCGGGTACTGTCCCTGCTCGGCCAGCATCTGGAATACTTCGTCCATGTTGGTCATGTTGAAGTTGCCGCAGATGCACAGGTTCTTGGCTTTCCAGTTGTTACGCCGCAGGAACGGATGCACGTACTTGATGCCGCTCCGGCCGGTGGTGGAGTAGCGGAGGTGGCCCATGTAGAGCTCGCCGATGAAGGGCGGCTGTTCCCCGGCTTCGGCGTCCTCGATCTGCCGGTGGACGCTGGAGAAGACGTTTGTGATGGCGTCCTTCCCGAGGGCCTTTTCGCGGAACATGTATTCCTGCCCCGGCTCGGTCACGATCTTGACGCTGGCGATGCCGGCGCCCTCCTGGCCGCGGTTGTGCTGCTTCTCCATCATCAGATAGAGCTTGTTCAGCGCATAGAGTTCAGTCCCGTATTTTTCCTTGTAATACTGAAGCGGCTTGAGCAGCCGGATCATGGCGATACCGCATTCGTGCTTGATCGGTTCCATCGGTTGAGTTTGCAAGGCGCAAAGATAATCAAAAGATGTAGATTCTGCGCAAGTTTGTGTTATCTTTGCGGCCCGAAAACGCTGAAACCTATGCAAGCCATCTGGACCATCCTGATGCTGGTCTGCTCCAACATCTTCATGACATTCGCCTGGTACGGGCATCTCAAACTGCAGGAAATGAAAATCTCGACCGGCTGGCCGCTGATTCTCGTCATCCTTTTTTCGTGGGGCATCGCCTTCTTCGAATACTGCCTTACCGTACCGGCCAACCGCATCGGCTTCAACGGCAACGGCGGCCCCTTCAACCTGATGCAGCTCAAAGTCATTCAGGAGGTTATTTCCCTGACGGTCTTCTCCATCATCGTGATGTTCGTCTTCAAGGGGCAGCCGCTCCAGTGGAACCACCTGGCCGCCTTCGCCTGCCTCGTGCTCGCCGTTTTCTTCGTATTCCTGAAATAATCCTACTTCCCGGCCAGCGCTTCGGCTACCGCTTCGTAGATCTGTTCGCCGCGCAAGCCGCGCCGGAGGATGGTGCCGTCCGGGGCGAAGAGGATCAGATGCGGGATGGCATTCACGCCGTAGCGCTCCAGCGGGATACGTTGCGCGTCCAGGATCTGGTGCCAGGGCATGTCGAGCTGTGAAAGGGCCCGCTCCGTATCTTCCCGCCGGTCACTGACCGCAATGCTGACCACGTCGAACCGATCCCCGTGGAAGGCTTCCCACGTCTTTTTGACCATGGGCATCTCCGCCTTGCAGGGGCCGCACCAGGAGGCCCAGTGATCCAGCAGGATATATTTTCCGCGACCCACGTAGTCAGACAGTTTGACATCGGAGCCGTCCGGGTTGCCGCCCGGGATCAGATAATCCGTGAAGGGCATGCCAACTGCCGTGTTGTTCTGGACCTGGATGGCCTCCCAGGCCGATCTCACCAGATAAAAGTCACGGACTTCGTCGGATACCTGTGCGTACAAAGCCAGGAACCGGGATGTATCCACGTGTGCGAGATCCTCCAGGGCCAGCGCCCCGACCAGGTTGTCGCGGTTCGCAAGCACGACCGAATCGGCCAGGGCCGCTTTTTCTTCCCGCTGGTCGCGGCTGTAGCCGTAGAAACGTTTGTGAAACTCCATGTAGCTATCTACCATCTGCATACCTTCCACAGTCCGTTCGTCGATGTTCACCGTGACCGTACCGGGTTCCAGGATGAGATGTACCCGCTCCTTGCCACGGCCGACATAGACATAAAAAGGATCGTCCACTTCGCCCTCGAAGGCGAAACGGCCGCCCCGGACCGTCGTCCCGGCCAGTGTATCCCGGACGGCAACGTCAATCAGCCAGACTTCCGTACCGTCGGCCGTCGTATAGATGCCGTCAATCCGGTAATGCCGGTCCTTGCACGCAACGAGCAGCGCAGGCAGCAACAATAGCAAAAGGAATCGTTTCATGATAAGGACAAAGTTATGTATTTTTTTTGTACATTTGTAGGATATGAAAGCACATGTCCCCCTTTTACTACTTTTATCCATATTGCTGACGGCATCCTGCGCCAACCAGGCATACGACCTGGACAAGTTGGACAAGGAAGTCACGCTGTTCGAGAATGAAATATCGGTGCCGGTCGGAGACGTCGGCCCATTCACGCTGGAACTTGCCCTGAAGTCAGAAAAGATTGGCGCGCTTTTGGGCAGCGTCCTGGAAACGGAGTCGGACGGTACCATCCTGAGCCAGCGCAGCGCGGAGTTCTATCGAATCAACGCCTATGAAATCGCGGCCAAGACGGAAGACCTGTCCCAGCCTTTCACCTTTCCGGTGGGGGATGAGGACATTTTTCCGGCCAGCACCCTGACCGGCCTGCTGACGGGTTTCGGTTTCGGTGCCGTCGACCAGAAAGTCTCTGTCACGATCAACAACCCGCTTGCGCAAGCCTACACCCTGGGCGGCAGCAGTTTCGTCTTCTGCATTGACATGAGGAGCAGTGACACCACTTTCCGGAAAGCCGTCGATCTGAAAGATATCACGGTCCGTACCAGCTACAGTGGTACCACCAAGTTGCTGGAGGCGGACATTCCGGACAACATACTCATCACGCCATACAAGATGGGTGTTAAAGACTTCTCCATCAACCTTCCCGCCGACCTCATGAGCCAGATCCGCGGCGCCTCCACCACGGATTTCATCCTGACGTCCAACTACACCGGCCATATCTGCGCCGGGAACAACCTGAACTTCGACCTGGCCTCCCTCATCGGAAGCATTTCCGTCAATTTCAAGCTGCCCATCAGCAGCTATTGCCTGAAAGACGTGCAGGTTTCCTTGGATCTGCAGAATACCCTTCCGATGGAGGTCACCCTTTCCGATATCCAATTGCTGACGGGGGAGGAAAAACCCGCCGCAGATCCCAACCTGGAGGTTTCTCCCGGGACCCTCGTGATCAAGGGAGGTTCCCTGGAACAACCGGGCGTCACTCCCATCACCCTGCGAATCCAGGCGCGCTCTGGCGCGATTCCCGATATCACGGGCATCCAATTGGGGCTGAAGCTGGGGTCCGCGTCCGGCTATGCGGCGACGCCCCTGTCCATCAAGCAGGGCATCAGTGTCAAATCGGCTTCCGCGACGCTGCGCGGCGGCATAACTTTCAGTGGCAAGAAGAATGAGAACGAGCAATAATAAGAGATGGTATCTCTCCCTGACGGCGCTTTTGGGCGCCGTCCTATGCCTGAACGCACAGTCTTTCCAGGAAAGTTTCTACCTTCGGAACTACGCCCTAGCGTATCGGTATAATCCCGCCATCGTCAGGGACAACGGTTTCATCAGCCTGGGGCAGGTTTCCGCCAGCTCCCAGTGCAACGTGGGAGCCAGCTCCTTCCTGTTTCCTACGGATGATGGCCTGGTGACCGGCCTGCATTCCTCCATCCCGTCCGAGATCTTCCCGGGTACCCTGCCTGAGAACATCCGGTATCGCGGCAGCCTGAATGCCGGTATCTTTGCCTATGGCTTCCGGAAGGGGAACACCTTCCATACCTTCGAGCTCAACGCCCGCTCCATTTACGGCGTCTCGGTTCCCCGGCAGCTGTTCGAGCTGGTTAAACTGGGTACGGGATCCGGCACGCTCGGCCTGGGCGAGTTCCGTGTGGATGCAGACCTGTTTGCCGAACTGGCCTACGGCTATAGTCGTCGGCTGAACGACTGGCTTTCCCTGGGTGCCCGCGCCAAACTCCTGCTGCCTGTCTGCGGGGCGCTTGTCGATATCAACCGCCTGAGCCTGACGGCCAGCGAAGAGGAACTCGCCATCGGGTATGACGGAGAATTGTACTTGACCAACCGTACGTTCCATTTGAAAACTGAAGACGAGGCTTCTTCGGATGTACCTTCGAAACGGAGCAAGCTGGGCATCCTGCCCTCAGGCGCCGGCTTGGCCGTCGACTTGGGCCTGGTCGCCACGCCTGCCGAGGGTCTCACCCTAAGCCTCTCCGTGCTGGATCTGGGCGGCATTTACTGGTACTACGGGAATCGGTCTGCCACATCCGGTCCCATTATGTTCGAGGGACTGGAAAACGTCGGCTACGAGAACTTGAATGCCAATTACCTGAAAGACTGGCTCGTGGAAACGGCCAAAGGTTATCTGGAAATTATGAAGCCCGTATCGCGGTCTGACAGGTGGCGTTGGCAATCGATGCCCCTGGAAGCCAACCTGGGCGTGAAATACGAGATGCCGTTCTACCGCCGGCTGGCCGTTGGCGCCACCGGGCGCTACCTGGCCAATGCCGGACTCCCGTATGGGGAAGGCCGCTTCGGCCTGGAGGTGAACCCGCTTGACTGGCTCGACCTGACAGCCAATGTAGGCTATGGCTCACTCGGAGCGGTCTGGGGCGTTGCCGGTGCCGTGAAGATGGGACATTTCCGCCTGACGGCCGGCCTGCAGAGCGGCTTTGGCGGCACCATTCCGCGCAAGATCGTTCCTCTGGCTCCCCATTTCAAGTCTTTCAGTTTCGGGCTGTCTTACGATCTGTAGCTGGCCACAGAATGAGGATTCCGGCTGCCACAGCCATTCTGTGGCCCGGAATCCGTTGTTTTCGCCCGAATCGTGGCCACAGAATGGCTCCACGCCCCTTCAGTGTCATTCTGTGGCCGAGTACTTCATGCAGAGACAACGGCTGAGCTGGGCTTCGGTGAAGAAGCGGCCCTTCAGCAAAGGCTCTTTCTGCCGGTTCAACGACAGTTGATTCTTCTTCCAGAGCCATTCGTACAGTTTGGCTCGTTGGCTTTGCGTAAGCGCATAGACGGACGCCTCCTCGGGGTTGCGAAAGATCTTGGGGAGCAACTTGTCGTCAATCAGTTGGCAGAGTTCGATGTCGGTCATCCGGCTGTGATTGACCTTTCCCTGTTCGAGGGTCCGGGACAGTCCCGGTTCGTAATCGGGGACATTTGTTTCTATGACGTCCAGGGTGATGGGCGGTGTGTCGTTCTCCTCCTTCTGGGCCTGGATGTCTCTTTCTTCATTGCCTGTGCGGTTCATGTGGAACAGGTAGTTACGGGGCGTGATGTAGACTTCTTCCACATAAGTCGTATCCAGAATGTCTTCCCGCAGCAAAAGGCCGGAGGAGTTCATTCGATATTGCTCCGGAATCCGGACATTAGATGGAAGGAATTGGCTGCGTTTGGAAGGCGATATCAAGTCCGGCGTTTTTACCTTTCCCAACTCCTTGCGGAAGAATGTGTTGGATGAGCCATACGGATAGTCGAAAGGCGTGGCGGCCAGCCCATGGTGCAATCCCTGCCGGTTGACATAATCGAGGGCGGCTTGCAGATGATACAAGCCTTCGACTTCCAACAGGAAGTAGTACTTTTCTCCCAGTCGGCCTTTCCTTTTGTACTTCGTATTGAAGTATCGGGAATATGCGTTCCTGTTACGGAACATTAACTCCCGCGGACTGTCCGACTGGACCATGCTGTGATGGTGTGTAGACATGAAACCTTCTGCGAGCGCCCGGGTCTCCGTGGACAAGGCGGCAACGGCAAAACAATTGAAACCGAAATTCAGGTCGGCTTCGCTGCGATACATGACTTCATCGTGCGATGAAAGACACAGATGGACGGTCTTTCTCATGGCATTCTTTCTCCTTATTCAAATCTCCTGCACCATCCCGCTCCACGAACCATTCGCTTCATCAAGAATGCTGGCAGTAGCCGGTGATATGTTCGGCCAGACGGTGTGACTCATGCAAAAACCATGCAGGCTGCCCGCTTGGCCACAGAATGAGGATTCCGGCTGCCACAGCCATTCTGTGGCCCGGAATCCGCCGTTTTCGCCCGAATCGTTGCCACAGAATGGCTCCACGACCCTCCAGCGTCATTCTGTGGACGTAGAATAGAAATGGGCGGCCCCCAAAAAGGGCCGCCCATCTAAATAGAATCGCTGCTGAGCGTTATTTTACGGCAATCTCCTGGACAGGCTCGGCCGGGAGGAGGACCGGATGGACGGGCCAGCTCTGCGGTTTGGCGAGCTTGAAGGAGGCCTTGCCGCGGATGTCGGCGGCGGAGGCGCCGAAGTGGACCGTGTAGGTACCGGCGGCCGTCTCCCATGCAGAAGCTTTCTCGTTGAACGAGGCCAGCGTGTACGGATCGATGGTAATGGCCAGCGTCTGGGAAGCGCCAGGCTCCAGGACCTTCGTCTTGGCGAAGCCCTTCAACTCATAGACCGGTTTGACCAGGCCGCCGTCGGGGGCCGTCACATAGAGCTCCACGATCTCCTTGCCAGCCACCTTGCCGGTGTTGGTCACCGTGACGGTTGCCGTCACTGTGCCGTCCTTGGCCACCTTGACGGCGGGCATCGTGTAGGCGAATGTCGTGTAGCTCAGGCCATAGCCGAACGGATAGGAAACTGCCTTGCCGGCGGTCTGGAAGTAGCGATAGCCCACCCAGATGCCTTCGGCATAGTCGGTGTAGTCGATGTCCTTCACCATGCGACGGCGTCCGTTGCCGCCACCCAGCAGGGCCATCAGGTCGATGCTGTTGCCACCTTTATAGTTGTGCGGGAAGTTGAACGACGAAGGGATGTCGAAGTAGCTCACGGGGAAGGTCATCGGGAGCTTGCCGGAAGGATTGGCGGCGCCGCAGAGCACGTCGGCCACGGCCAGACCACCCTCCTGACCCGGGGTCCAGGCCAGCAGCACAGCGTCAGGGATGTGCTTCCAGGATGCCGTCTCGATGACGCCGCCGATGTTGAGCACCACCACCAGTTTCTTGCCTGCAGCGTGGTAGACGTCGGCCAGCGTCTGCATCAGCTGGCGCTCCTGGCCCGTCAGGGTCCAGTCGCCGTCGGCGGCCTTGCGGTCGTCGCCCTCACCGGCGTTGCGGGAGATGGTCAGCACGGCCACGTCTGTTACGGGGAGTTTCCTCTCGATAAATGCACGGGAGATTTCCATCTCGGGAACCACGGGATCACCGAGCAGGATGCCCAGGCCGTTGTCGGCCCCATTGTTGCGGAGCTGCGTCTTGGTGAAGGTGATGTACTGCTCATACCAGGTCTGGATGTCGGCATCCACCTCGAGGCCGTTGGCCTTGAAGCCTTCCGCCACGTTGCGGACGTATGCCTTGTTCACGTTGCCGGAACCGGTGCCACCTGCAATGAAATCATAGGAGCCGGTGCCGTAGAGGGCCACCTTCTTAACGTCCTGGAGGGGCAGTACGCCATTGTTCTCAAGGAGCACGAGGCCTTCGGAAGTTGCGTCGTGGACCAGTTTCGCGTGGGCCTTGAGGTCGGGCTTGTTGGAGAACTTGTAGCCTTGGAAACGCGGGGTGCGGACGATGTACTCGAGCATGCGGCGCACGTTCGTGTTGAGCTGCTCTTCCGAGATGCGGCCGTCCTTGACGCCGGCGATGATGCGCTCGATCTCGTTCTCCATGCCGGGCTCCATCAGGTCGTTGCCGGCATTGACGGCGGCCACGGTGCCTTCCTTGTTGCCCCAGTCGGTCATCACGATGCCGTTGAAGCCCCACTCATCGCGCAGGATGGTGGTCAGCAGGTCGCGGCTCTGCTGGGTGAACGTGCCGTTGAGACGGTTGTACGAGGACATCACGGTCCAGGGATCGGCTTCCTTGACGGCGATCTCGAAGCCCTTGAGATAGAGCTCGCGCAGGGCGCGCACGTTGATGCGGGAATCGTTCTGCTGGCGGTTCACCTCCTGGCTATTGGCGGCGAAGTGCTTGATGCTCACGCCCACGCCGTTGCTCTGGATACCGCGCACGTAGGCGGCGGACATCTTGCCGCTCAGCAGCGGGTCTTCGGAGAAATATTCGAAGTTACGGCCGCAGAGCGGGTTGCGGTGCAGGTTCTGGCCCGGTGCGAGGAGCACGTCGACGCCATATTCCTTCACCTCGTTGCCCATGGCGGCGGTCAGTTCCTCCACCAGCGGGGTGTTCCACGTCGATGCGAGCACGGTACCCACCGGGAAGCCGGTGCAATAGAACGTTTTGTCGGTACCCTTGCGGGTCGGGTTGATGCGGAGGCCGGCCGGGCCGTCGGCCAGGACGGTCACGGGGACGCCGAGGCGTTCGACCGGACGGGTCGTGCCAGCGGCACCGGAGACGAGGGTCTCGCTGGATGCGGTCATCGAACCGGCGGTCATGGAACCCCATCCGCCACCGACGAGCAGCGCGGCTTTTTCCTCGAGGGTCATCGCCTTGACGATGTCATCGATGTTGTCGGGACGCAGCTTCGGCTGCGCGGTCAGGGAAAGCGTGCAGAGGACTGCCATCAGTAAAAAAGCGATTTTCTTCATATTTGATAGGAATTAGATTTTTCTCTCTACAAACTTAAACAGAAATCCATCGCTTTCCAAATGAAGAAGGGGCATTTGAACATGGAAAGTAAACATTTGAACATTGGTTGAATCTCAAAAAAGGATACAGGTGTTTTTTCTGTACGTCCCGTCTTTTCGCCCGTAAACATCGCAATCATTCCAGTTAATTTCTATTTCATGGTGGAATTTTCTTATTTTCATCCATTTCTTGTTTGAAAAATCCATTCCCTCTATTTTTGCAAACAAAAACAAACCACCATGGCAAACAGCAAACTCCACTTCGAAACCCTGCAACTACACGTCGGGCAGGAGCAGGCCGATCCCGTGACGGACGCCCGCGCAGTTCCCATTTACCTCACCACCGCATACCTGTTTCCCAATGCAGATGAAGCCGCAGCGCGCTTCGACCTGAGCAAGGAGGGTAATATCTACGGTCGTATCACCAACCCGACACAGACGGTTTTCGAGCAGCGGATCGCGGCCCTGGAGGGCGGTGTCGGCGCGCTGGCCGTCGCCTCGGGCGCCGCGGCGGTGTCGTATGCCATCCTCAACCTGGCCGGTGCTGGCGACCACATCGTGGCGGCCCAGACCATCTACGGCGGCACCTTCGACCTGCTGCAGCACACGCTCGTGCCCTACGGCATCAAGACGACGTTCGTCGACCCGGCCGACCTGAGCAACTTTGAAAAAGCCATTCAGCCGAATACCAAGGCATTATATATAGAGACGCTGGGCAATCCGAACAGCAATCTGATCGACATTGATGCTGTGGCGGCTATTGCCCACAAGCACCAGATTCCGCTGGTGGTCGACAACACCTTCGGTACGCCGTATCTCATCCGTCCGATCGAGCATGGCGCCGATATCGTTGTGCACTCCGCCACGAAGTTCATCTGCGGACACGGCACCGCGCTGGGCGGCGTGATTGTCGACGGCGGCAAGTTCGACTGGAAAGCATCGGGCAAGTTCCCGCAGTTCACCCAGCCGGAGAGCGGATACTATGGTGTGATCTTCGCCGACCTGGCGGGGCCTGCGGCCTTCGTCACCCGCGCCCGCTGTGTCCTGCTGCGCGACACTGGCGCCAGCATCAGCCCCATCACGGCCTTCATCCTGCTGCAGGGGCTCGAGACGCTGTCGCTGCGCGTGGAGCGGCAGGTGGCCAATGCGCTGAAAATCGTGGACTTCCTGGCGCATCATCCGAAGGTGGCCAAAGTCAATCATCCGTCTTTGCCCGGCCATCCGGACCATGCCACCTATGTGCGTTACTTCCCGAACGGGGCGGGCTCGATCTTTACGTTCGAGGTCAAAGGTGGCAAGGAAGAGGCCTTCCGTTTCCTTAACAGCTTGAAGATCTTCTCGTTGCTAGCCAACGTGGCAGACGTCAAGTCGCTGGCCATCCACCCCTCGACGACCACGCACTCCCAGCTCACGGACGCCGAAAAGCGCGAACAAGGCATCGCCCCCAGCACCATCCGCCTCTCCATCGGCACCGAACACATCGACGACCTCCTCGAAGATTTGAAGCAGGCGTTGGATAAAATATAGTACTTTTGCAGCGTGAAAAAGAACGATGATATACGGAAGGCGATGCGGGAACGGATCCTGGTGCTGGATGGAGCGACGGGCACGTTGTTCCAGCGGCGGGGGTTGAGTGGCAATTTCGACCATTTGAACCTCACCGATCCGGAGACTGTGGCCGATATCCACCGATCGTATATCGCCGCGGGAGCCGATATCATCGAGACCAATACGTTCAGCAGCAACCGGATCTCGCAGAAGGAGTATGGCCTGGAGGAACAGGCCGCGGCCATCGCGCGGGCCGGCGCGCGGATTGCGCGCGCCGAGGCCGACCGCGCCGGCCGCCGCGTGTGGGTCGCCGGCAGCATCGGCCCGACGTCGAAATCGCTGACCCTGGCCACCGACCTGGCCGACGGCGCCGGCCGGCCGCTCTCGTTCGACGACCTTACCGCCATCTATCAGGAACAGGTGGAAGCCCTCATCGAAGGCGGCGTCGACCTGTTGCTCATTGAGACCTGCTTCGACGCCCTCAACGCCAAGGCCGCCCTGTATGCCGTCAACCACGTGGCTGCGGGATTTCCCGTCATCGTGTCGGTGTCGCCCGGCGACCGCGCCGGACGAACGCTCACCGGACAGACCCTCGAAGCCTTCTACACCGCTGTCCGGCACTATCCGCTGACGGCCTTCGGCCTCAACTGCTCGCTCGGCGCCGAACAACTGCTGCCGCTCATTGAACAGGTGGCCGGCTTCTGCGACGTGCCCGTAATCTGCTACCCCAACGCCGGCCTGCCCAACGAGATGGGCCTGTACGACGAGACCCCCGAAAAGATGGCCGCCTCCATCCGGAAGATGGCCGAGGCAGGACTCGTCAACATCGTCGGCGGCTGTTGCGGTACCACCCCTGAACACATCGCCGCGGAGAAAGACACTGTAAGCGGCCTCACACCACGGCCGTTCAGCGAACCCGACAACCTGCTGCGCGTCAGCGGCCTGCAGACTGTCACCCTCGACGTCGCCCACAACAACTTCACGCTCATCGGCGAACGCACCAACGTAGCTGGTTCCCGCAAGTTCGCCCGGCTTATCGCCGCCGGCGACTACGACACCGCCCTGCAGGTAGCCGCCGACCAGATCGCCGGCGGCGCCGACATCATCGACATCAATATGGACGACGCCATGCTCGACGGCCCCGCCGCCATGGAACGCTTCGTCCGACAGATACAGAACGATCCCGCCGTAGCCCGCGCCGCGCTGATGATCGACTCTTCCGACTGGCGCTGCATCCTGGCCGGGCTCAAGAACGCCCAGGGCAAATGCATCGTCAACTCCATCAGCCTGAAGGAAGGTGAGGAAGCCTTCCTGGCCAAGGCCCGCGAGATCCGCAGCCTGGGCGCCGCAATGGTCGTCATGGCCTTCGACGAAGTCGGACAGGCCACGACCCTCGACCGCAAGATTGCCGTCTGCGAACGCGCCTACAAACTTCTTATGGAAGCCGGCATACCGCCGCAGGAGATTATTTTCGACGTCAATGTGCTCTCCGTGGGCACCGGCATCGCCGAACACGACCGCTACGGCATCGATTTCATCGAAGCCGTGCGCTGGATCAAGCAGAACCTTCCCGGCACCTACACGTCCGGCGGCATCTCGAATCTCTCGTTCGCGTTCCGCGGCAACGAGCCCGTTCGCGCCGCCATGCACACCGTATTCCTGTACCACGCCATCCATGCCGGCCTCGACATGGCCATCGTCAATCCGGCGCAACTTAAGCCCTACGACAACATCGAGCCGTCGCTGCGGCAGGCGGCGGAAGATGTGGTCCTGGCCCGCGACGCGGAGGCCACGGAACGCCTCACCGCGCTGGCAGCCAGCTACCTGGCGCTGAAGGAACAAGGCGCTGCGCCGCTGGAGACTGCTGCTACGCTTACGCCCGAAGAACAGCTGAGCGCCGATCTGGTGGCCGGCAAGGCTGCCGACCTGCAGGGCGACGTGCTCCGTTGCCTGGAGACGCTGGGCTCGGCCGTACAAGTCATCGAAGGCCCCCTGATGGCCGGCATGGAACAGGTCGGCGAACAATTCGGCGCCGGCAAGATGTTCCTCCCGCAGGTGGTCAAGTCGGCCAAAGTGATGAAAGACGCGGTGGCCATCCTGGAACCTTACATGTCGGCCGACGCCGACGAGACGGCCGTCCGTCCGGTCGTAATCCACGCCACAGTCAAGGGCGACGTCCACGACATCGGCAAGAACATCACGGGCATCGTGCTGCGCTGCAACGGATTCGATGTCGTCGACCTGGGCGTGATGGTGGAGAAGGAAACCATCCTGGCCGCTGCCGAGGAGCACCACGCCGCGATGATCGGCGTGAGCGGCCTAATCACCCCGTCGCTATTCCAGATGGAAGAGCTCTGCCGTGAAATGCATGCCCGCGACCTCGACACGCCGCTGTTCATCGGCGGTGCCACCACTTCCGCCCTGCATACGGCCGTGAAACTCGCACCGCTCTACGACCACGTGTTCTATTCCCCCGATGCCTCGGCGAATGCCGTCCTGGCCAAGCGCTGCCTGGTCGACCGCGCCGCCTTCGAGACGCAGCAGCACGCTGCCCAGGCCCACCTGCGCACCCTTTATCTGCGACAGCGACAGATCAAGGAGACGGAGCCCGCCGCACAGCAGGAGTTTGCGCCGGAAAGCTATCTCCGCCCGGGCGAATACGATTTCAGCGACCTGCAACCCTGCGATGTGCCGTTGGAAGCCGTGCTTCCGCACTTCGACGACCGCGTGTTCCGCATGACCTGGGGGCTCAAGGGCGATGAGGCGCCCGAACTGGTGGCCGAAGCCCATGCGCTGCTCGACCGAGCGTTGCAGCACCCCGAATTCCGCATCCGCCTGTCCCTGCGTTTCTTCGACGCCACACGCGAAGGCGATGCTATCCGGCTCGATGCCAACACGCTGCTGCCCATGCTGCGGCAGGAGGAAGGCGCCGGCCGCTCACTGGCCGATTTCGTGCCTGCCGACGGAGCCCATGGCCCGCTGGGCCTCTTCGCCCTCAGCGTGCACGACGCCGAACGGCATCCCGAAGGCTGCACGTGCGAGGCCTGCCACAACGAATACGAGCAGATGCTGCACCGCGCCGTAAAAGTGACGCTGGCCGAAGCCACTTCCAAATGGCTTGACGCGCAGCTCTCCGCCCGCATTCGCCGCCCCGGCGTCAAAGTGGCCAAACCCGCCGCTGGCTACGCCAGCTTCCCCGACCACAGCATCAAGCGCGACATCCTGGCCTTGCTGCCTGAAGCCGACACCCTGGGCATCACGCTCACCGATTCCTGCGCCATGCGCCCCGCCGCCTCCATCTGCGGCCTGGTGCTCGTGCATCCCGAAGCGGGTTACCCCGACATACGCCACATCAGCCAGTCCCAATACGACCGTTACGCCGCCGCCCGCGGGTTCTCGCCCGAAGAGGCGCGGCTTTTCCTGTCCCATCTGCTATGAAAATTTCCGATATGCTCCGCAGCGGCACCGCGCCGTTCCCTTCCCTCGAAATCGTCCCGCCGATGACCGGCATCCGCAAGGAAGAACTTCTCGACAGCATCGCGCCGCTCATGGAGTTCGCACCGCGCTACATCAACGTCACCACGCACCGCGACGAATTCCGCTACGACCCGCAGCCCGACGGCACGTTTGTCCGCCGCGTAGTCCGCAACCGCGTGAGCGCCGTGGCCGTTTGTGCCGCCATCCAGGCGCATTGGCAGGTAGAAGTAGTGCCGCACCTGATCTGCGGCGGAACGCCCGCCTACGAGACCGAGGCGCTGCTGCAGGATTTCAAGTTCATGGGCATCGAAAACGTGATGGCGCTTCGCGGCGACTCCCTGACCGGGGAGAAGCGATTCACGCCGGATTCTGCGGGCTATGCGCACGCCAGCGACCTGGTGGCGGCCATCCGGCGCTTTGAGCAGGAAAACGACGCCGATTTCTGCATCGGCGTGGGCGGCTATCCGGAGAAACATTTCGAGGCGGCGAACCTCGAGACGGACATCGCTTTTCTGAAAAAGAAAGTGGATGCAGGAGCCGACGTGGTCATTACGCAGATGTTCTTCGACAATGCAGTGTTCTATCGCTTTGTGGACCGCTGCCGTGCTGCCGGCATTACCGTGCCCATCATCCCGGGCTTGAAGCCGATCTCCACGGCCAAACAGGTCTCCCTGCTGCCCGAGGCCTTCTCGCTCGACATCCCAGTGGAACTTACCGAAGCCATCCGTCGCGCCGGCGACGACAAGGAAGCCGTCTACCGTCTCGGCACCGACTGGTGCATCGCCCAATGCCGCGACCTTCTTGCCCACGGCATCCCCGCCGTCCACTTCTACACAATGGGCAAGTCCCGCAACATCGTCGAGATTCTCCGCGCGTGCTTCTGAGCCTTGGCCACAGAATGACGCTGGAGGGTTGTTGAGCCATTCTGTGGCCACGATTCGGGCAAAAACGACGGATTCCGGGCCACAGAATGGCTGTGGCAGCCGGAATCCTCATTCTGTGGCCAGCCAACCTATCCGACGTACTCCGACGGCGGGACGCCGAATTGTTTCTTGAAGGAGGTGGAGAAGTGGGAGAGGGTGTTGAAGCCGGTCATGTAGGCGATTTCCGACATGTTGTACTTACCTTCCTTCAGGAGGTCGGCAGCGCGGTTGAGCTTGTAGCGCTTAAAGAACACGGACGGGTTCTCGCCTGTTAGGCCTTTCACCTTGTAGTAGAACTTCGTACGGGAGATCTTCATCATTTCGGAGATGCGCGTCACGTCGAGTTCCGTGTTGTCGAGCTCTTTCTCCATGAGGCGGAAGAGGTCTTTCATGAAGGCGGCATCGCGCGGGGAGAGGGCTTCGGGCTCGATTTCTTCGGCCGTGGTGACGTTGCTCAGCTGTCGGCGTACCTTGTCGCGGTTCTCCAGGAGCGACTTGACCAGTGCCAGCAGGTAGGCCGGCTGGAACGGTTTCGTCACGTAGGCGTCTGCGCCCTTGTCGAGGCCTTGCACCTGGCTTTCGACGGCCACCTTGGCCGTCACGAGGATCACAGGGATGTGGCTCAGCTGCAGGTCGCCCTTGATGGCCTCGCAGAGCTCGTAACCGTTCATGCCGGGCATGATTACGTCGCTGACCACCAGGTCGGGCGCCTCATCGGCCATGCCGGCCAGGGCGGAGGCGCCGTCGAAATAGACGGCCACGCGGTAGGAGGGCTCCAACAGCATCTTGACGTAGTTGGCCACGTCGATGTCGTCGTCCACCACAGCCACAAGCCGGCGGCCCTGCTGCTGCGCTTGCTCCTCCTGCGGCTCGGCAGGTTCGGCGGGCGGCATCACCGGCTGGACGATCTCGGGCTGCCGCTCCGTCCGCTCGTCTTCCGTGTAGGAGGCGGAACTGACCGGCAGCACGAAACGGAAGAGGGCGCCGCCTTCCTCGCGGTTCCAGGCCTTGATGTAGCCGTGGTGCAGGCTGGTCAGCGCCCGGGCGTAGAAGAGCCCGATGCCCGATCCCTGCGTCTTGGCGGACTGGTCGGCGCGGTAGAAGCGCTCGAAGATCTTCTCCAACTCGTCCTGCGGGATACCGCTGCCCGAGTCGGCCACGGTAATGCAGGCGTACTGACCGTCGGTATCGTTGGGGCCCAACTCGAACCACTGTTTCACGTCGTCACGCGTGAGGACGTCGAACGACAGGGAAACTTTGCCGCCGGAGGGCGTGTATTTCAGGGCGTTGGAGAGCAGGTTCATGGTGATTTTCTGCACCTTGTCCACGTCGGCCCACATCACGAAATTCTCTTCCAGGCCCGTGGCGGTCAGGTCGATCTTCTTCGAGTCGGCGTTGAAGCGGAACAGTTCCACGGTGTTGCGCAGCGGCGCGACGATGTCGGTCTTGGCCACCTTGAGCTGGAGCTTGCTGTTGCCGATGCGGTTGAAGTCGAGCAGCTGGTTGACCAGCGAGAGCATCCACGTGGCGTTACGCTGGATGACGTTCACCAGTTTGCGGTCACGCCCTTTGACATCGGGCGATACGGCGAGCTCCGACACGGGCCCCGCAATCATCGTCAGCGGCGTGCGGAATTCATGCGCCACGTTCGAGAAATAATTCATCTGGATCTGGTTCAGGCGCTTCTCCTGCTCCTTTTCCTGGCGGACGAGCGCGTGTGCCTCCCGTTCCAGATGGATGCGGTAGAACAGGCGCCAGAAGATGAACAGGATGCCCAACGTGATCAGCCACAGCAGGATGCGAGCCCACCACGTACGGAACCACGGCGGAAGGATGCGCACCTGCAGGGCATCTTCCGTCTCGACGATGCTCCGGTTGTTGTTGGTGATGCGGACCCGGAAGGTGTAGTGGCCATCCGGCAGGTTGGCGTAGTAGGCTTCGTGCTTTTCGCCCGCGTCGACCCAGGCGCGGTCGAATCCTTCCATCATGTAATAGTAGTGCGAGCGCTCGTGTTCGCTGTAGTCGAGGGCGGCGAAAGAGATGCTGAAGGCATTCTGGTCGTCGCGGATCGTGATGGCGGGCTTCCGGGAGAGCATCTGTTCGATGGGCTGGCCTTCGCCGGGTTCGACAAGCTGGTTGTGGACCTTCAGGTCCTCGAAGACCAGGGGCACGGTGCGGCGTTCCTGCACGTCGAGCGGGTTGAACACGGTCAGGCCGTGCGTGCCGCCGAATACCAGCGTACCGTCGGCGAGCCGGCAGGCGGCGCGGTCGGAGAACTGGTTGCCCCCGATGCCGTCGGTGGCGAAGTAGTTGACGAACTGGCCGATGGTGCGGTCGTAGCGTCCGAGGCCGTACATCGTGGAGACCCACATGTTGCCCTGGCGGTCTTCCTGGATGGCGCAGATGTCGAGGCAGGGGGTACCGGCGATGGGGAAGACCCGGCCGGTGGTGCGGTCGTAGCGCACCAAACCGTTCGCTACGGTGCCGAGCCAGGTGTCGCCCGCGCTGTCGCGGTACAAGTCGACCGGGACCAGCACGGACCGGCGGATGCAGTTGTCATAGCCGTTGTCCGGGAAGTCGATGTTTTCCGTCTCGCCGGAGTTGGTGTTGAGGCGGACGACGGTGTGGTTGTAGGGTGCGGCCAGCATCCTGCCCGCCTCGAGGGGCATCAGGTCGTAAACGGCGGTCCATTCCGTCTGGTTGGTAACGGGGACTTGCACGCTGGCGTGCGTGGACTTGTCGTAGCGCAGAAGCGCCGGGCTGGTGTTCCCGATCCAGATGCGGCCCAGGTCGTCCTGGGCGATGGATACGGGGTTGTAGTAATCAAAACCGTCCACCCGGTTCAGCCGTCCGCCTTCGTAGCGGCAGCGGACTACCTGCGATTTGCCCGTGAACAGCAGCCAGAGGTCGCCCTGCGCATCGCAGTAGATCTTGTCGCAGCGGAGATAGCCGATGCGGGCGTCGGACACCAGGTGGGCGAGTTCCATCTGCCGGAGTTGCCCCGTGGCGGGGTCCCAGACATGCAGTCCGTCCCGCAAAGTGGAGATCCACAGGTGATTGTCCCGGTCGGTGCAGAGAGAGACGACGGTCTTTCCGGCGAAGCGGGAGGTCAGGGGCTTGTTGCTGTTGAAGCCGTCCTTGTAGTGATAGGAGGTGGCGTAGCCCTGGTCGGTGGTGCCGAACCAGAGGTTTTGGTGGCTGTCGCGGTATATGACGCGGATTTCCGCGTCGGGCACGTCGAAAGGGAATCCGGGGTCGCTTTGGTGCAGGAGACGGCCGGAGGCGCGCTGCCAGCAGAACATGCCTGTGCCGATGACGTTGAGCAGCAGGGTCTTGTCGTCGACGGCAAAGATGTAGTCCACGTCGCCCTTCATCAGGCGCGGCTCCCGCCTGATGGCTTCGGGCAGTTCTTTCCATGCGCGTGCGCGGGCATCATAAATGGCCAGGTTGCCGACACCGGAAAGCCAGAGTTCGCCGCCGCCCGCGTTGCAAACGTGATAAGCGGAGAAGGGGAGAGGGACCGGCACCACGGGCGTGAGCCCGGGCATGTCGAAGCCGTGAAGTTCGCGCCCGCCGCCGGAGATGACCCACAGGCGGTCGCCGTCCCAGGCTTCGCAGGGATTGCCGAAGGAATCGTATTCCCGGATGATGGGGACGAGGGCCTCGCCGGCCTCGTCGAGGCGGAACAGGGTCTCGGTATTGGAGAAAAACAACTGTCCATCAGGCGATTCGAGGATGCGGCGGATATTCTTGTTGCCGCCGGGAACGGATATCCGACGGAAGGCGCCGGTTTCAGTACGGCTGGCCACACCGCCGGCAGTAGCAACCCACAACTGCCCGTCACGGCCGTTGCGGACGTCGTTGATTTGGTTGTCGGGCAGGCCGTAATCGTCGTCGGTGCAGAAATACTGGTGGTATTCGTGCACGTCGTACTGGTTGAGGCCGCGGAAGGTGGCGATCCAGATGTGGCCGTCGGCGTCTTCCGCGAAGGCGTTTACCTTCTGGTTGGAGAGCGCGTCGGAAATGACGACGGCTCCGTTATGGCTGGGATCCCCCTCGACCGGGCGTCCGCCGTGGCAGGCGGACAGGCAGAGTCCGAGAGACAGGATGGTCAGAAATCGTTTCATATTCCAAATATAGGTAATTATCAGCAGAATAGGAAGAATTTTTAACAAAAAGAAAGATTTTTGAACAAAGATTTTTTTCAATTTCATACATCGGGGAAAGAAGTTGTCGCAGAAAGAAAGGGAAAGTGGAGGGGTTTTGTGAAATTTGCAATGTAAAACTCCGAAACATGAAAAAACTGAAAACGGTACTCTTGACGACGGCAGCGCTGATGGCGGTGGCCTGCACTTCGTCCGTGAATCCTCCGGCCTCTCCTGCAGGGGGTGCGCTGGAAACATCCGCCAAGGCTGCGACAGTCCAGACCGTTTCCGGTCCCGTCGCTGGATACATCGACGACGGTGTTTTCACTTTCAAGGGCATCCCTTACGCAAAAGCGGAGCGCTTCATGCCGGCTACGGCCCCCGATCCCTGGACGGACGTCCGCCCCAGCCGGGCTTATGGCCCTACCTGCCCGCAGGACAAGCGGATGGGCTGGTACGATGACAATCAGGCCTTTGCGATGCACTGGGACGACGGTTTCCCCGATGAGGACTGCCTCCGCGTGAATGTCTGGACCGCCGGCCTGCGCAACGGCGTGAAACGTCCGGTCATGGTCTGGCTCCACGGCGGCGGTTTCCGCGCCGGCAGCAGCCAGGAGCAGATCGGCTATGACGGTGCCAACCTGGCCCGCGACCACGGCGTGGTAGTGGTGTCCCTCAACCACCGGCTCAATGTGCTGGGCTTCCTCGACCTGTCGGCCTACGGTGCCAAATACGCGCAGAGTGGCAATGTCGGCATGATGGACATCGTCAAGGCGCTGGAGTGGGTCCGAGACAACATCGCAGCCTTCGGCGGCGACCCCGACAACGTGACGATTTTCGGCCAGAGCGGTGGCGGCGGCAAGGTGTCCACCCTGATGGCCATGCCTTCCGCCAAGGGCCTTTTCCATAAAGCCATCGTGCAGAGCGGTTCCATCACGCAACTCATGGAACCCAAGTATTCCCGCCGCATCGGCGCCAAGACCGTCGAGGCGCTGCACCTCAACCCTACGGGGATTGACAAGATCGCCGAGGTGCCCTACGAGCAGCTGCTGGCCGCCTATAACGGCGCCCTGGCCGCCGTCCGTGAAGAGGCGCGGCAGGACGGTGCACTGCCCGAAAACTTCCTGAGCGCGCTGCTGTTCGGCCAGGTGCCCGTGGTGGACGGAGAGGTGATCCCCGCCCAGCCCGCGACCCCCGAGGCCCTCGCGCTCTCGAAAGACGTGCCGACCATCATCGGCACCACCTATCATGAATTTACGCGCGACCGCGAGGATCCGATCTTCCAGCCGCTCGCGCTGCAGCAGGCCGCTGACCGCACCGCCGCGGGTTGCGCGCCCGTGTACCTCTATCTGTTTACCTGGGAGTCGCCCGTCCTGGACGGCGCCCTGGGCAGCACGCACTGCATGGAAATCCCCTTCGTGTTCGACAATGTGTACCTGCACCGTACCATGACGGGCGGCGCGCAGGACGCCGTCGAGCTGGGCCATCGCATCAGCCGCCTCTGGACGAGCTTCGCCAAGACCGGCATGCCCGAATCGGAAGGCATCCCCGCCTGGGAGCCCTATCCGAGACGGATGATCCTGAACAATGAATCTACAATCCAATAATTTACCTAAAAAACTTTGTTTATGAGAAAATCCCTCTTTCAAAGACTGGCACTCGCCTGCATGGCCATTCTGGCCAGCTGGACGCTGTCCGCTCAGTCTCAGGTGACGCTCTCCGGAACGGTGATCGACGATTTCGGCGAACCGCTCATGGGTGTCGGCGTCATCCAGCAGGGAACCACGAACGGCGTGGCCACCGACCTGGACGGTAAATTCTCCATCACCGTCCCCGCCGGCACCGTCGTCGAGTTCTCCTACATCGGTTTCAAGCCGCAGACCTATGTGGCAGACAAGACCGCGACCATCAACATCCAGATGCTCCCTGACACCGAGATGCTCGAGGAGACGGTGGTCGTGGGTTATGGTGTACAGAAAAAATCCGATGTCACCGGCGCCATCTCGCAGGTGAAGTCGGAAGACATCATGAACCGTACGATCGCTACGCCGGAGCAGGCCCTTCAGGGCAAGACGGCCGGTGTCCAGGTGTTCTCCAACTCCGCCCGTCCGGGCGCAGCCCCGAGCGTCCAGGTGCGTGGTATCTCTTCCAATGGTTCCTCCGCCCCGTTGTACGTGGTGGATGGCCGCCGTACCTCGTCCATCGCCGGCATCGACCCGAACGACATCGAGTCGATGGAGGTGCTGAAGGACGGTGCTTCCGCCGCCATCTACGGCGCCGAGGCCGGTAACGGCGTGATCATGATCACCACCCGCAAGGGCCAGGGCGACGGCAAGATCAGCTATTCCTATCAGCTGACCAGCCAGAGCCTGAACCACATTCCGAAGGTGATGAACTCCGAACAGTACATGCAGTACTTTATCGAGAACGGCCGCTACAGCTTGGAAGATTTCTACGGCAACTGGGATTTCAAGACCAATACCGACTGGCTGGCCTATTCCTATGAAAACTCCTTGATGCATCACCACAACCTGTCGTTCTCGGCGGGCACCGAAAAAGGCAACCTCTACATTTCGGCTTCCTACCTGAACAACAACGGTATGTTCGCCGGCGACGCCGATGTATACAAGCGTATCACCTCGATGGTCAACGGCTCCTGGAAATTCAAGCCCTGGCTCGAAGTCCAGACCAACAACCAGGTGGAATTCTACAAGGCCCGCAGCGTTTCGGAAGGCAGCGATTACGGTTCCGCCGTGCTGGCGGCCCTGCAGCTCGATCCGCTTACCCCGACCACTTACACGCCTGACAACCTGCCTTATTTCATGGAGGAATACCTGGCCCAGGGTCGCAAGCTGATGCAGGACGAGAATGGGAATTACTACGGCATCTCCTACTTCAACCCTTCCGAAAACGTGAACCCGCGCATCATGCGCGACCGCGACTACAGCAGCTCGCAGGGCTTCAACATCAATGGTTCCACGGCCATCAATTTCATGCCCTGGAAGCATCTGACCATCACTTCTCGCGTGGGCTACCGCTTCTCCGCTACGGACAACTACGGTTATTCCCTGCAGTACTATGTGAACCAGAACGCCTACCAGAATTACATCGGCCTGTCCGGTTCCGACAGCAACACCATCTACTACCAGTGGGAAAACTTCGCCAACTATAACCAGAGCTTCGGCGGCCACAACGTGAGCGTGATGCTCGGTACTTCCTACTCCAACAACCGCTCCTACTCGGTGAGTGGCTCCTATCGCGGCAGCGACGATGACCTGGGTGTGATGCAGGACAATCCGCTCTTCTACTACTTCGCCTACCACTCCGCCAACGCCGTTCCGTCGGTGTCCGGTGCCGAGGAGAGCTACTCCCGCAAGCTTTCCTACTTCGCACGTGCCGGCTGGAACTACATGGGCAAGTACAACGTGCAGGCTTCCTTCCGTGCGGATGCAGCCGACCTTTCCATCCTGCCCAAGCCGATGCGCTGGGGCTACTTCCCCTCCGTGTCCGCGAGCTGGACGATCTCCGAAGAAGATTTCTTCGCGGGCGCCAAGCGGGCTTTCAATTATCTGAAGCTGCGTGGATCCTGGGGCCAGAACGGTTCCCTGGCCGGCTTGTACGGCTACCGCTACGCGAACGTGATCGCTTCGACGGGCAGCTACCCGATCAGCAGCACCGTCCCGGTCTACATCGACGGCTACGCACCGACTTCCTCGGGTAACGACGAGCTCAAGTGGGAGACCTCCGAGCAGTTGGACTTCGGTGTCGACATGCGCTTCCTGCGCGACCGCCTGTCCTTCAGCATGGACTGGTTCCGCAAGATGACCAAGGACCTCATCGTGACGGGCATCACCCCGTCCACCGTGGTGGGCGTGGCCGCCTCCCCGGTGAACGCCGGTAACGTGCTCAACACCGGTTTCGAGTTCGAGCTCAAGTGGCGCGACCAGATCGGCGACTTCAACTACAGCATCGGCGGTAACCTCTCGACCCTGAAGAACCGTGTGACCTACATCCACGAGACCCTCTCCGATGGTATCGACGGCGTGGGCGTCCGTAACTACGGCACCATCACCCGTTTCGAGAAAGGCTACCCTGCATGGCACTTCTACGGCTATCACTTCATCGGCATCGACCCGGCTACGGGTGACGCGATGTTCGAGGACCTCGACGGCAGTGGCGACGCGACCCAGGCCGACAAGATGGACCTCGGCAGCGGTATTCCGAAGGTCAACTACGGTGTGACCCTCAC
>Ga0310690_10001438_pt1 | contig 42157 bp, 32 predicted proteins | sample AusTroGonzalo_MG_2_FD_207661 | JGI IMG/M metagenome (GOLD analysis project Ga0310690, IMG submission 207661) | Bovine rumen microbial communities from tropical cattle in Woodstock, Queensland, Australia - Gonzalo_04 (v2) (version 2) | ecosystem: Host-associated > Mammals > Digestive system >... | reverse complement strand
CGGAGATGCCCTTGGAGACAATCAGGCTACGGGTGTTGCGACCCAGGTGGATCATCTTTGTGCCCGTGTCGGCCTGCTGGTAGTTGTTGGTGACGGCCACGGAGTAGAACTCGCCCACGCTGTTGTCGCCCTTGAGGATGCAGCCCGGGTACTTCCACGTGATGGCGGAACCGGTCTCCACCTGCGTCCACGAAATCTTGGAGTTCGCGCCCTTGCAGAGACCGCGCTTGGTGACGAGGTTGTAGATGCCGCCCTTGCCGTTCTTGTCGCCGGGGTACCAGTTCTGCACCGTCGAATATTTGATTTCCGCGTCCTTGATGGCGATGAGCTCCACCACGGCGGCGTGCAGCTGGTTCTCGTCACGTTGCGGGGCGGTACAACCCTCCATGTAGCTCACGTACGCGCCTTCGTCGGCGATGAGCAGGGTGCGCTCGAATTGTCCGGTGTTGGCCGCGTTGATGCGGAAGTAGGTCGAAAGCTCAATGGGACAGCGCACGCCCTTGGGGATGTAACAGAACGAACCTTCGCTGAAGACTGCCGAGTTGAGCGCGGCGAAGAAGTTGTCTGTGTAGGGGACGACCGTGCCGAGGTACTGCCGCACCAGGTCGGGATGCTCGCGCACCGCTTCGCCGAAGGAGCAGAAGATGATGCCGTACTTTTTCAGCGTGTCGGAGAAGGTGGTCTTCACGGAGACGGAGTCCATGACCGCATCCACGGCCACACCCGACAGCACTTTCTGCTCTTCCAGGTTGATACCCAGCTTGTTGAACGTGTCAACCAGTTCGGGATCGACCTCGTCCATGGAAGCGAGTTGCTTTTTCTTCTTGGGGATAGCCAGATACTGGATGTCCTGATAGTTGGGCTTCTCGAATTCGAGATGTCCCCAGTCGGGTTCTTCGAGGGTGGTCCAGTAGCGGTAGGCTTTCAGGCGGAATTCGAGGAGCCAGTCGGGCTCGCCCTTCCGCGCCGAAATCCGCCGCACGATGTCCTCGTTCAGCCCTTTCGGGAACTCTTCTATGTCAATGTCGGATACAAAACCGTATTCGTATTCCTTTTCGGTGATGTCCTTCAGCAGGTTCTGGTTGTTTGTTTCTTCGTTCATTGTTCCGTTTGAGGTTTGTGATCGTCGTTATTCGTCGAGGCAGTCGTCCAGCTCGCGGATTAACGCATTCTTGTCCATGTTTTGGCCGATGAAGACGATTTTGACCATGCGGTCGCCGTATTCCGGGTCCCAGTCGCGCATGAACGACGGGTCCTGTTCCATCAGCTGCACCAGGTCCTCCTCGGGCGCGGTGGCGTACCAGAGGCCGGCCTCGGTGAGTTTCTGCTGCACGCCCGCCTGCTCGTAGAGGTATGACATGTCGCGGTATTCCTTGAAGTAGCAGACCCCTTTCGCGCGGATGACGTTCTTCGGACGTTTTTTTGACAAAAACTTGTTGAATTCGGCGATTTTGAACGGTTTCCGGCGGTAATAGACGAACGTGGAGATACCGTATTCCTCCACCTCGCCGCCCTCGTGTTCGTGGTGGTGATGATGGTGGTGGTGATGCCCGTGTTCTTCGTGTTCGTCATCGTCTTCATCCTCATCGTCATGATGGTGATGCTCATGCTCGTCATCGTGGTGGTGATGATGATGATGATCGTGTTCCTCGTGCTCCTCATGTTCTTCGTGATGATGGTGGTCGGCGCGGGCCTCGCGTTCCTCCTCCTCGGTGGTCTCGCGTTCGAGCTCGCGCACCCAGCCTGTGGAGACGGCCACGTTCTCGTAGTCGAAGGCGTGGGTGTCGACGATGCGCTCCAGGTCGATCTGTGTGTAGTTGGTCTCGATGATGGTGGCGCCGGGGTTAAGGTGGGTGATGATCTGGCGGAGGTGCGTGACCTCGTCGCGGCTCACCTCGTCCACCTTGTTGAGCAGCACGATGTTGCAGAACTCGATCTGCTGGACGAGCAGGTTCTCGATGTCCTCCTCGCCGATGTCCTCACGTTCGAGGTCGCCGCCGCACGCGAACTCGTCTTGCATGCGCAGGGCGTCCACCACGGTGACGATGCAGTCGAGCCGCGGGGTGCCGAACTCAGTGTATTTGGGGTTCATTCTCGGGATCGTGGCGATGGTGCGGGCGATGGGTTCTGGCTCGCAGATGCCGCTGGCCTCGATGACGATGTAGTCGAACTGCTGGGATTTCACCAGATCCGCCAGCTGGTCCACCAAATCCATCTTCAGCGTGCAGCAGATGCAGCCGTTCTGGAGGGCCACCAGACTGTCGTCCTTCTGGGCCACCACGCCGCCCTTCTGAATGAGCGAGGCATCGATGTTCACCTCGCCTATATCGTTGACTATCACTGCAAAGCGTATGCCTTTGCGGTTGGTCAGAATGTGGTTCACCAGTGTTGTTTTCCCGCTCCCCAGGTATCCCGTCAGCAGCAACACCGGCACGTCTTTTCTTGTCATAATGTTCGTTATTTTTTCGGGGCGCAAAAGTACGATTTTTTAGGCAATAGATAATCCAATCTTTTTGTATTTTTGCCCCGTTGTTCGGTCATGAGACTGGGCAGCGGGATTTTATTGAAAAGAAAGCGTGTTTTCGCTTGTCCGTCAACGTGAACTTGGACAATTCAAAAGTATGCACGGACTCCGGAAATTGAGCTTGCCTGTTGAGTATTTGTCAATCAGGTGGGGCTTGTTTTCCAGTGTCTTGCATACGGGGAGTCCAAGCCCTACGTTGAGGATGCTGTTGAAAATAGGTCCTACCGTTTTTTTTTTGACAGCATACCCTTTCAACTCTAATTTATTAGTTGTCAAGAATGATTTGTTGTGAGATTTTTTGTATCTTTGCCCCGTTGTTTCGTCGCGAGACGATGCAACGAGTTTTATTGAAAAGAAAGCGAGTTTTCGCTTATCCGGCTCGGTGAATCTGGACAATTCGCGAATGTTAGCACGGATATCGGAAATCAAGCTTGCCTGTTGAGTATTTGTCAATCAGGTGGGGCTTGTTCTTCAGTATCTTGCTAACAGGGAGTCCAGACCCTACCGAGTGGAGACTGTTGAATGATAGCTCCACTTTCTTTTTGTGTGCTGTTTGGTCGAGGCGTTTCACAAACCATTTAAAAATGCAGAGAAATGGACATACACGCAGGCGAAAGGATAAAGGAATACTTGGCGATTACAGGCTTGAGCGTAAGCGAGTTCGCGCGCAGGCTGAACTGCCACCGGCAGAACGTTTACGACATCTTCAAGCGGAAAACAATTGACGTGACCCTCCTCCAGCGCATTTCCAAAGTCCTTGAGCATGATTTCGTGTCGGAAATCTACGCCTCAAAGCAATCTTCCAAAATCACTCTCAAATTCGCCATCACTGTTGAAATAGAGAATGGACACTACAAAGTTACGGATGTGAAGCCGATGCCGTAATAATGATATGTAATAATAATTGTTACACATCTGTATGGTGTGGCTATACAAGTCGGTTTGTAATTTTGCGGGGTCGAAATGGATTAGTGATAATTGATAAAGAATACAAAGTTAGTATGATTGAAAAACTACAATACATAGCAGGCCAGGTTGCCAAAGAAAACATGAATGCAATCATTGAACCTGCACATCTCTTCAAAGCCTTATTGAATAAAGATTTCGGTCTTGTCTCCATCATTGAGAAAGACCTCGACAGCGATTACTATTATCTCATAGACTGGGTGGACATGCAGATTCGCAGCTGCGAAAAGACCGTCACTGCTGTTTCCGAACCGCCGTTGTCCGATGCTTCGGAGGAGGTTTTCCGCGAGGCCGACAACTATCGCCTGAAACTTGACGAGGAAGAACTGACCCCACTTTGCTTCTTCGCATCGCTCATCACACCGGGTGTCGGCTTTTCCTTCGACCAGCTGAAGACATTTCCCATTTCTGTCAATCAGTTGCTGACCCTGAAAGGCGCACCTATACACAATAATATAGTGGAAACCTCTGCCTCACGCCCGACTTCTTCCTCTTCCTTGCTTGGAAAATATTGCAGGAATAAGAATGCGGAGCGGTTGCAGGAAAGCAAGCAGGCCGTCATTGGCTTTGAACACGAGATTTCTGTCTTTTTCGAAATATTGGGTCGGAAAACCAAGTCCAACCTGCTCATCACGGGCGAGTCCGGGGTCGGGAAGTCGGCGTTGGTGAACGGTTTTGTGGACCGGATTATCAGTGGCGATGTGCCCTCTTTCCTGCAAAATGCTGCAGTCTATGAATTGGACACGGCTTTGCTTTCGGCGGATTCCAACTACAAGGGCGAAATCGAAGACCGTTTCAAGAATATCCTCAATGAAATCAAACAACAAGAATGTGCTGTCTTGTGCATCGAGTCCGTGGACAAGCTGATGGACAAAAACGGGATGCTCTATGGCCTTACGAATATCTTGAAACAGGAGCTGAACCAGCAGAGCTTGATGCTTGTATGCACATCTTCTATAGATGGTTACACGAAGAATATCGAAACGGACAAGGAGTTTGTCCGTAAGTTCGAGACCATCCGTTTGGAGGAACCCAATACCGAGCAGTGCTTCCGGATTGTTCGCGGTAGTATCGACACGTTTGAGAAATACCACGGCATTGAAGTGGCGGACAGCGTGATTCACGACGCTATCCGTCTGTCGAAGCGATACTTGAACGATAAGGCGTTGCCGGATTCCGTGTTCGACCTGATCGACCGCACCATGGCGTTGATCAAGACGATGAACGATGTGTCGGTACAGGATATCGCCGCCTTGCAGCAGAAATTAACGGACTTGGAGGCGAAATCCTCCACCGAACCTGCTGAAACGTTGACCACAGAGCTGAATTGGCTGCACTATGAAGTGTTCAACAAAGTCAGTTGCCTGCTGTTGGCACAGTTAGACGATGAAACCGATTTCGCGAAAATCGGCAGCGTGCAAGAGAAAATCAACTACCTGAAAGAAACCTTGACAAAACTTTCCCGACTGAGCGAAACAAAACGTACCTCTTTGGAAAGCAGTGACTTATATGCTGTTATCGCTCGGCAAACTGGTATCCCGATGGGCAAGGTGCAGTCGAAAGAGCGCGACAAACTCACCAACGCGGAAGACACCCTCCGCAAGCGTGTGGTGGGGCAGGATCACGCCATCAAAGTGATTCTCGATGCGGTTTATGAATCCCGCTCCGGCCTGAACAAGAAGGGGCAGCCGATGGGCTCGTTCTTCTTCCTCGGTCCGACGGGTACCGGCAAAACAGAACTGACGAAAGCGCTGGCAGAGTTCCTTTTCCAGGAAGAGAGCGCGATGATTCGTTTCGACATGTCTGAATTTAAGGAGGAGCATTCCGTCGCTTTGTTGTACGGTGCGCCTCCCGGCTATGTAGGTTACGAAGAGGGCGGTCTGTTGGTCAACAAAATCCGACAGAAACCCTATTCCGTGGTGCTTTTCGATGAAATTGAGAAGGCCCACCGTTCGGTCTTCGACCTTTTCCTGCAGATTTTGGACGAAGGCAAGTTGCACGACCGTCTCGGGAGGGTAGGCGATTTCTCCAATGCTCTGATAATCTTTACATCCAATATTGGCAGTCAGTTTATTGTGGATTCCTTTGAGAAAGGTGTGATACCAAAAAGTACTGATTTGATGGAGATTATGCAGGGCAACTTCCGGCCGGAGTTCTTGGGCCGTCTGACCGAAATCGTGCCGTTCTCGCCCATCACCGAGAAGATTGTCACCATGATTTTCGATATCCACCTCAAAGGGTTGGTGAAACTGTTGGACGAGCAGAACATCAAGCTCCAAATTGATGAGGAAACCAAGCGCACCATTGCGATGAAGGGCTACAATGCCCAGTTCGGTGCGCGTCCCATCATCGGAATCATCCGCAAGGAACTTCGTCGCCCGCTGTCGAAGATGATTATCTCCGGGCAGCTGGAAAGCGGCGATACGGCCGTTGTGACCACGCAGGGTGACGAAATTGTCATCACCGCTCAAAAAAGCCAGCAATAATGATATTTCTCCAGAAATTATTCCGAAAATTATTCAATAAGTCGAAAAAGCAAGTTCAAAATAAACGTAATATGTTAAAAGAAAATTTCATTTCACAGGCTCCAGATGAAGAATCCAATGCGAAAGTAACGCCTTTGGACAACAACAAATCCATCATTATCGACCAATACACTTCCGATGTGGAAGTGGGCAATTCCGAACTTTTTGAGAGCCCGAAGACGATGCAAGATGTTTTCGATCACTTCAAACCCACGGTAAACGTGGAATTTGAGGATGAGATGGGCGGTATCGTTTCCGAGCAGCTTCACTTCAACGAGATGCGCGACTTCGAGGCCAACGGCGGCAAGGGCAACCTCGTCACCAACAGTCCGTTCCTCTCTGGCGCGAAATCAAAAGTGGATGTCGCTGCCAAAATCCGCAAGCAGATTGAGCAAAACCGTCGCCTTCGCGATATCTTGAAGGATGATGAGGGCAAAGCGGAACTCAAAGAGCTGTTAGAGGCATTGTTACAAGAAATTAAAGAACAAAAATAATACAAGACTATGAGCGATCCGAAATTACAAGAGCAAAAGGTGCAGTCCACCCAGCAGGCTGCTGAATATAAAGGTGAATCCAAAGAAAAGAAAGATATTTCGTCGTTGTTGTCGAAGTTCGGCGGCTTCTTGGCTGTGAAGAGCTTCATCCCTGCGGCTGAGGATATGAATCCCGCCAAAAAGGCAGCGCGCAACATCTTCCTCACCGAAAGCCGTTTCAAAGACAAACGCGAAAGCCTCGCCAAAGAGTTGGAAGGCTGGATTGAGCTGTTAGACAGCGGCAAAACCACTGCCACGGAATATGTGGATGCCTGCAAGGAAAAAGAGGCTAAGTATCAGCAACTTCTGAACAAAGGCATCACGGTGGCGTTGGACGAGACCCGCAAACTCGAAACCTCCTACCGTGCCCTGGACGCTTTCTTCAAAAACGCCGAAACCGACCGTGTGGACAACCTCAAACTGATTAACGTCAACAAAGAGGACCTCGCGGATCCCAATTCCGATTTTGCTGGAGAGGTTGACCAATTGCTGAAAAACGCCTTCGACCGCCTGAGTTTGAAAGACAGCTACAGCTTGTTGGTGGTGCCTGGCTATGTCTTCCAAGACAAACCGACATTGTTGAAATGGGCGAAAATCGCCTTCAAATACAAAGTGCTTCTCATCACCGACCATGCCGACGAGATGAGCTTCGAGGATCTTCGCGACAACACGGCGGACTACCGTGACAGCGACCAGGCGTTGCAGAATGTGGTGATGACCGCCAACTGGATTGTGGGCCGCGATTCCGAGAAACTCTCTGACTTGGAGCGCGACGATCCCGCTTTCTTCATTCCCCCGGCCGCAGCATTGGCTGGTAAGCTCTATGATGAAAGTGCAAATATGGCTCAAGGCGCGGGTGGCAAGAAGTACGGTACACTTAACGAGGTGAAGGGCGTGCGCAACGACCTTCTCAAGTCCGAAATCGCCGCCTTGATGGATAACCAAGTGATACCCATGGTGTTCTCCGAAGGCCGTGTCATGGCGTTCAACAACACCACGCTCTATAATGGCGACAACGACGCGATGAAGGAGTACCCCATCGTGCGTGTATTTGACTGGGTGAAGAAGGTGCTGATGAACTATGTGCATGAAGTCGCCCTGGAGAACTGGGATCCTTATAATTCTCCTGATAATTTGAAGAACAAGATTCAAGACTTCTTGAATCAGTATCAGGGTTACGGCAACCTGTTCCAGAAATACGAAATCAAAGAACCCAAGCAGGATCCTGTAACTAAGCGCATTACTGTGGATATTTCTCTGACTCCTTATTATGCAGCAAAGAACTTCGTCATCAAGCTCGCCGCGGACAAGAAGACCAAAGAGTGCGAAACGGAATAAACACCAATAAATAACCTTTTTTATAAACCTAAATTTTAATCATTATGGCAACAACTCCTGTACAATTGAAAGTTGACGGCTTCGCTGATCGTGAAGTCATGATGGTAACCTACTCCTTCAACCAGGCTACCGACACCGAAGGACAAATGGCCGGCATCCCTAGAGGCGGTCGCATCACTGTTCGCTGCAAAGCTCTCAACGATGGAAATCCTGACCTTTTGAAATGGATGACCTCCCCCAACCTTGGTAAAAACGGTTCTATCGTTTTCAACGAAACCAAAACCGGCAATCAGATGAAATCCATCGAATTTACCGATGGCTATTGCGTTGACTTTGTCGAATATTGGGAGGATAAGATGGGACATTATGAGGAGATCACCATCTCCTGCCGTGAAATCAAGAACGGTCCCGTCTCCTATCACAATCAATGGGCATAAAGCCTTTATAACAACTGCAAGTGGCTTTATTACAGCCGCTTGCAGTTATTTTCTCATTAATAATACATTAGATTATGGCACTGGTAGGCAAATTGAAAATTGAAGGCAAAGAATACGACATTCTGGAGTGTGAATATGAGTTCACTCAAGCTGTGGACCACACCGGACGTCCTACAGACCGCACACGAGGCGGACTGATCAATGTTGTGATTCCTGCTCCAGCGAACGACAATCTTATCTTGCATGAGTGGATGCGCGACAAGGATGCCGTGAAAGATGGCACCATCAACTTGACGGTCAATAGCAATAACGAAGACAAACCGAAGACAATTGAATTCAAGGATGCCTACTGCGTTAGACTGTACGAATATTTTAACAACAACAATTCCGTGCAGATGTACACGAAGCTGTCGATTATGGCGGGTACTGTCAAATTCGGCAACAACTGCGAATTTACAATGATTGACAAATAATTATCGTTATGCCAGTACCTACCGAACAACTGTTTTCCATCACCATCGGCGGCAAAAGCTATGACGACTATGTCTTCACGGACTTTGTGTTGACCAAGGAGCTGCTGAAGCCCAATGAACTGCGGTTTACCATGCGCAAGAAATCTGTGCTGAAAACCGAGCAGGACGTGGGTTTTTCCATCTCTGGCGAGCTGTTGGGTGCGAGTGTCAAGCTGCAAGTGAGGACCAATCGCCGTGATCAGTCGCAAAACATCAAGTCGGAACAGCTTAGTTTCGAAGGGATTGTCTGCAATCTCTCCTCTCAACGCGGCACCATGTCGCAGGGGATGTACATACAGGTTACGGCCTACAGTCCCGACTATTTCCTCATCGACAATCCGCACTGCTTCTCATTCGAGAACAAGTCGCTGAAAGACATCATTACCGAAGCGGTGGACAAAAACGAAGTTGCTCTTTGTCTCCAACCGAAGATGGACAAGATGATCCCGTATGTGGTTCAGTATAACGAGAATACGTATCAGTTCATCGCAAGGTTGGCGCAACGCTACGGTGAGTTCCTCTACTATGAGGACAACAAGCTGGTTTTCGGGAAAGTGGATGCCAAATCGGCGGTGACGTTGCACCCCGACACGGATGTGCTTTCCTACCACTACGATTTGGCAATGGACCACCCGTGTTTCGTACACGGACAACACGAATATTTGGAGTACGAGAATTATATTGACGAGGCCACACGATATACGGATGAGTCGCAGCACAAGCTCACCGACAGCGTTTTTTCGCACTCTATCGATGCCTACCCCAAACCGACGCTCCAAATGTTACATTCCAGTCTGCAGGAAGACAACGACATAGATCAAATTCAGGAATCGGTGAAGGCGCAAGGGTTCGGGGCAAGGTCGATGATGATGACTTGCACGTTGAACACCAATCGAGCCGACATCAAGTTAGGTTCCAAAATCACTATAACGGAAGGCGCGGATCAGAAAGACGGTTCGGTGAAGATGACCAACCACGAAGAACTGTTGGTGATTCGTTCGGTGTGCAGCGGCACCCTCAACGGCCATTTCGAGAACCAACTGACGGCAATACCTGCCAAAGTTGAATATCCGCCTTATACTAACTGCGATGTCTATCCCGTGACGGAAACGCAACGTGCCATCGTGAAGGATAATAAAGACCCCGAGGCGTTAGGTCGTATCCGGGTGCAGTTTACATGGCAGGAATTGCATGACGAGAATATGTGGACCCCCTGGTTGCGTATCACGCAGGCACACGGCGGCAACGACAAGGGCAGCTATGTCATTCCCGAGATTGACGAGGAGGTGATGGTGGGCTTCGAGAACGGTAATGCCGAGAAACCCTACGTGATCGGTACTTTGTATCACGGCAAGCAGCGCCCCGGCGACGGCTGGTATAGCGACAGCAACGACGTCAAGGCCTTCCGCTCGCGCAACGGACACACCGTGGAGGTGCACGATGTGGCCGACGGTGGCTACATCCGCATCTACGACAGTGGAAAAGAGAATTACATCCTGACCTACTCCACCGACGAGAAGCTCATCAAGCTCGAATCGAAAGGCAACATTGAGCTCTACGCCGACAACGACATCATCATGGAGGCGGGGAACGACATGAAGATTAAGGTAGGTAACAACCGAACATTGGAGGTGGGCAGTAACGACACCGTTGATGTGGGCAAGGACCAGAGCATCAGGGTGGCGGAGAACATGAACGAGAATGTGGGTGATGACAAGACCCAGACCACAGGCCGGAACTACTCGCAGAGTGTGGGCGAAAACTCCGACATTGAGATTGGCAACAACGCCAAGACCGTGGTTGCTGAAAAGAATACGTTGAAGGCGAACAACATCCTGCAAGTGTCTGAGCATCAGACGCAGATGTATTCCGACACCACCGAGCAGAAAGCCGACAGTTCGTTGAAGATTGATGGCGGAAACGGGGTGGATATTCACGCAGAAATGGTGAAAATCAGTTAGTATGGGGAAGATTTATGTTTGTAATGGAGCGCAGTTAGTATGTAGCATGGGTACGAGCAACGCCGTGTTGGTGGTGCTGCCTGAGCGCCGGATATTGCTTGACGGGCAACCGCAGGCCAATATCATGGACCACAAATCCATGACCAACATCCCCTCTTTCGGATTGTGTACATCCCTGGCCAACCCAGTGGTTGCTGCAGCTACAGCGGCCAACTTAGGGCGTTTGCAGCCCATGCCGTGTGTTCCGAATACAAACTCTCCCTGGCAAAAAGGACACGAGAAACTGCTGTTGAAGAACTTTCCTGCCTTGTGCATGGACGACAAGCTGAACTGCGCATGGGCGGGCACCATCACCATCACCGACTGCGGCCAAGGCAAAGGCCAGGGCGCGTTCCCGCTCTCGAAAAACGGCGCGGACGGCGAGCTGTTGGATAAGCTGTTTTTCAAATGGGACAGCAGAACTGTAGATGTGGATGGAAAAGTGTGCCTTCGAGTGAAATCGTTGGATAAGAACCGCACCAGTGCTTCCTTTAAGGTCATTGATGTGGACACCAACGAAACCCTTAAAGAACTCACCGTGCAGCTGAAAGACGGTGAGGGATGTTCTGAAAGTATAACCATTCCCGAGGAATGGGAGGCAAAAGTAATTAAAGCGATAGAGGTATGAGCGATGAACTATATATTAAACCTAAATTTAAGGATCCTGTTAAGGACCCTCAATTGGCAAAGATAGAAGGTAATCCGTTTTATGGCTATTATGGTTACCCCAGAGATAATGGCCAGACAAAACATTTTGGTTTTGATTATGATGCAAAAGAGGGGACAGAGGTCTTATCCGTTGAAAGAGGACGGATTGTGAAAATAAGAATTGGAAAATATGTTAAAGTAAATGGAGGGAAGGATTCCAGGCCATACAGTGAATGTAAACAATTAAAAGACTATTCTAATGCAGTGGATAAAACATCATTCTTTTTTGATGCAAAACAATGTTCAAATTGTTGTGAGCATCATGGTTGTTATGGTGTTCAGGTTTGGATGTCATTTTCAAATGGAGCATTAAAAGGAAAATATGCTTTTTATGCACATTTGTCGAAACTTAATGGAACTGCCTTGAAAAATATGTCATACTCAAAAAATGATGCAATAACTTTTAAAATAAAAAATGCGGAGGAAATTGAATCTGGAGTTAAGATAGGTGAAAGCGGGCGGACTGGAAATGCTTCTTCAAAAGACCCTAACGTGGCTCTTAATATTTACGATGGATATCGATGGCCGCCTCATTTACATTTCGAATGTAGGATAGGGAATGGTGAAGTTAGTGACCATAGAATACCCAATAACATAGTCAATACAAGATTTACAATGATGAAAACAAAAGAGAATATCTTGTTTGGCAGGAATGTATGGGATCCTCTTAAAGAAGTGACACAGGATCAATGGAAAGATTTCTTTAAGCAAAAGCAAAGAGAAGAAAGTTATAACCTACCTTCACCTATTCGCTATATTATATTCGGAGATGATAGCTACAACAGAAGCTCGTTACCTTATATTATTCAGTAATAGTACATGGCAACAATGACAGGAGACCAATCAGCAAACGTTTCAGGAACCAAGTATATTGATTCCCGATGCATTGTGGAGTTCCGTCCAGACGACAACTGGAAGGGCGAATATGGCTTTGACTGGTTTAGAAGGGGCGATACGAATGAAAACATCAATGGTTCTACAACTCAATCTAATTATAAACCTATCGTAGGGAAGTATGCTCCCCATGATCCCGACTATGGCGACGATGGTACTCTTCAGGTTGATAAATCTGGTGGCAAGCCGGAAAAGTCATATTACGCCTACCGACTTGCACGCGAGGAATACCCCGTTTTTAAGATCAAGGGCATAGACCGTATCTATATAGCACCATACATCAGTCTTTTCTTTGCCTCAACCAAGCAAGGCGAGAATCGACTTCCAATGCAAATGCTGTACAAGAATGAGAATGGAGGATACAGCAAACATGATTTCTGCAAAGTCAAGGCCACGGTTAAATTACTTATTGAAGCTAAAAACATCAAATCAATCGAGTTTGTTTGTGATGACGAGCTGAGTGTGTCCCCAAAGACAATCTCAACCGTTCCAGATGGTCAAAGCAGTGATCAAAAACTAAGCATCAGGTTCAATTATATGTTTAACGGCGATGGGCATAAGGCCATCAAAGTTTTTGCGTACCATAAAGATGGTGTCACCAAAACGTTTGCCGGTCAGCTCAATGTGGTACGATGTAAACCCAAAGCGGTGGATGTATGTTTTGTGAATGTGAAGATTTCAAGGGGCTACAACGTGTCGTCAGGTTTCGCGAATACAGATTTCATAGACGAGCAAAAAAAGAACCTCAGACGTTTTTTTGCCCAAGCACATATCATTCCTAATATTACAACGGCTGATTTGGATTTGGACAGAAGCGATTTGGATGGTTTTATTAAGTCGTTCCCGTCAAAGCGTGGTTATACCACTTTTGAATCCATTATGGTTGAAGGAGTTAATGGAAACGATTTTTTCCCTCAAAAGCTCGAACAACTCTTTGGCCGACCGGATGTGTATAAAGTGTTCTTTTTAGGCGAAAAAGGCTGTTTCTGGGATGGGGAATATGTAGGACTTGCCGGTATTGCTAAGGATATTCCTTCAAAAACGTTAGTGATCTACGAGGATCCCGATGAATCGGTCGTGTGTCACGAAATATTGCACTGTTTTGGTTTATGGCACAGTTTTTCCAACAACAGCAATCATACATTTGAAAAATACAAGACCAGCAATATTATGGATTATTCCACAGACACATATACTCTTTGGAGATGGCAGTGGAATAAAATCCGGAATGACGCTGATGGAACAGAATTAGTACAGTAAAGTTAAGAGATATGGATGATAAATTTGACATAGAATACTTTTTGACTCACGAGAAAGGCGGCATGGCCAGTTATCGCGAACCGTCAGCTCTTGTCAGGTTGCTCAAGTTTCGGGATACCTATATCAAGCAGGTCGAACCCGATTTTCCGGAGATGGTCTGCGCCCAAACAGTCTATTACGGTGAAACATTGGACGTGAAAGAGAAAGGACAGTACTTGAAGCATGGCGGCATCGGCATTGGCGTGTGGGAATACTACAACGAGGACGGCTCCTTAGACCACACGAAGGATATGGACGATTATTTCCCTGTAAAATGGGAGCAAATGGAGCAGATTCTGAAAGACAACGATATTTCTTTACTAACGGCGGACTCCATTTTTCGCTACTATGATGAGGAGAAAGACCTCGCCACGTGGTCCATCATCATTAAGCTTCCAATGGACTCAGGTTGCCTTTATGTGTTTGATGCACGCACGGGAGAACTGTTGGCGAAGGAAATAATTGATATGAGAAAAGAGATGTAAAAAACAAATAGTATTAACCAATTAAAATTTTTAGAGTTATGGCTGTGCATGAAATTATCGAAGAAAAGTCAGTAAAAGCCCTTGTGAAGGTTGTTGGAACTTTTAATAATGGATATAATGGAGAATCAACGAATGATGCCATAAGAAAAAAAACATACGTCACATTAAAAGTCAAAAGCTTTGCTCAAGAACCATCTGGAATGGGAGTCGTTTTCGCTATCCCAGATGAATGGATGAATAAGTATATGCAAGTGGAATTTTACACCACAAGTAATCATGTCGGATATGCGACGAAATCATCTAAACCACAAGAAGCTGTTGGTGGATGTTCTACCATAGGTCATATCGATGCTGATCGAACAGTTTTGTTGGTCGAATATAGATAGTTTGTTTATTATTATTTCCCGTTTTTATGACCGTCTTCCTCAACGCAAACAGTGTCAGCGAATTGAAGTTCCATCCGCCCGGCGGCAGCAGGGCGGCGGCTATCGCTGTGCCTGTCAAGAAGGAAAACATAGAGGATTTCTTTCCGCGCACCCAGAGGGAACTGCCCGGTTATCTGTGCCTGGAGACATTCAAGTCGAAAATGGCGGCCATCATGAAGGGCATTTTTGGGGGGATGAAAAGTACCCGCGAGGAGATGGAAAATCTTGCCGCGCAAAACACACAGAGCGGTTATATGAATCCCGCTTTGAAACCCAAGGCAGAGGACTATCCCAAGAAACTGAACGAGTTTCATCATGCACAGCATGTCCACCAAACGAACATGGAACTCAAAAGCCGCATCTTGGAGGCCATTGATCGCGAGGATTGGTACACGTTTGAGAAAATGGAGATGGCGGACAAGAGGTACGAGGAGAGCAAGCGGTATCTTGCGGAAGCTGTGTTAGAATTGGGCTCATTGGGAGTTTCAAAAGGTTTGTCAGCCATTCACATCCCTAAATTCAACTCATCGAAACTAGGGCTGAATAAAGTCAATTTTTCAAAATTCGGATTGGGCAAAGTGAATGTCCCTAAAATAATAAAATCAACCCATATTAAAGGGCATATTGGTAGTTTTGAAGTCGATTTTAATCCAGCCAATATTATTCCTACAATGGGGGTGATGGCAGGTGCCAATAATGCAATGGAAACATTGCTTGGAATCTCACCGCAAGAAGCAGAACCTATATCTGATGATGGCGGTGATAAATTCAAACCACTAGATTGTATGAAAGCTCCTGACAACATTGATACTCTTTCTGGGGGACTTGGGCTGGTAGCTTCTTTGGCGGGGAAAGGTGCTCGTTATTTTTTCCCAGAACTCAATTATATTGCTACGGGGATTAATACTCTTGGCAATGCTGCTCTTGCTTATACCTACTATACTACAAGCAATCGTATCCGCGCCATTGAAGAGGAAAACAACCAAAAAAACGCAGAGTTTCTTTCCAAACTGAAACAATATATATACGATGACTTCAATGATTTGAGTGACGATGAGATTGAAGCTCTTATGAAACTTTTAGGAATTAACAAAAACGAATATATATCGTTATGAAACATTTTTACAAATTATTATTACTCTTTATGCTCTTTGCCGCACCTGTGGCGGGAGTTGCGCAGTCGAAGCCTGGTCCTCCAAGTAATCCCACAGCCGTTACCACTAAAACGGTTTGCGACAGTGTGTATTTTTGGCAGGGCTTAATGTGTCGTGAATCAAAAACGTACATAGATCCGGCAGATAGTAATAACAAGCTCAACTTGACCCTATATCCGCCACTTGATATTTCCATAACACCCTCAGCAGACACGACGTTTTGTGGAAGCGGTGTGCTTGCAGTAGACAGCGTGATACCTAACTATAGCTACTCATGGAGAAATAGAACGGAAACATTGAGCATAGATACAACAATGATTGAGGTGTTTATATCAGAAACATACTTTGTGACAGCAATTTTTTCTGATTCAACAGGCCAAGTCTGTTCCAAATCGGATTCGATAACAATAACAGTTAATCAACCCACATACGCACCTTATGACACTTCTATCTGTGAAAGTGAGGTCCCTTATACCTGGATAAATGGAATAGCCTATTACGAAAGCAACGACACGGCAACTTACAAGTTAACGAACTCGGTGGGTTGCGACAGTGTGGTGACGCTGCACCTGACGGTTCTTACGCCGTCTGTGGCACTCAACAGCATGGACAACATTACGGTTTGTGAGGGCGGTGATATCAATCTTGAAGCATCGCTTAACGGAACAGCGAGTGGAGCCGTCACATACAGCTGGAGCGGTCCGGACGGGTTTACGTCCACTTTGCAAAATCCGACCATCAGTAATGCCAGTAGTGCCAAAGCCGGTACGTATACGGTCGTTGCGACAGCTTCATACAATGACAACTGTTATGCAACGGATACGACGAGTGTTGTCATTACAGTGAACACGCCTGCTGTGACCTTGAACAACCTTAGCGATATCACGGTTTGTGTGGGTGGCGATATCAATCTTGAAGTGTCGCTTAACGGAACAGAGAGCGGAGATACCGTTACTTACAGTTGGAGCGGTCCTAACTTTACCTCCACAGAGCAGACCCCGACAATCCATAATGCCAGCAGTGCCAATGCAGGTACCTATACGGTAACGGCGACAGCATCTTACGGCAACGGTTGCGATGTGTCAGATAGTAAGAGTGTTACCGTTACGGTGAACACACCGTCTGTGACTTTGAACGATCTTAGCGATATCACAGTTTGCATGAGTAGCACTATCAACCTAAGTGCAACGCCAGTAGGAACTACGAGTGGGACCGTTTCATACAGTTGGAACGGTCCGAACGGTTTTACCTCCAATTTACAGAATCCGACCATCAGTGATGCCATCAGTCTCAATAACGGCATCTATTGGGTAACGGCGACAGCGTCTTTCGGCGATGGCTGTCAGGCAACGGATACGATGAGTGTTGATGTGACAGTGAACACGCCGTCTGTGGCACTCAACAGCATGGACAACATCACGGTTTGCGCTGGTAGTGACATCAATCTTGAAGCATCGCTTAACGGAACAGAGAGCGGAGATACTGTTACTTACAGCTGGAGTGGCCCGAACGGTTTTGTCTCCAATTTACAGAACCCGATTATCAGTAATGCCAGCAGTGCCAATGCTGGTACCTATACGGTAACGGCGACAGCATCTTTCGGCAACGGTTGCGATGCGTCAGATAGTATGAGTGTTGTCATAACGGTGAACACGCCGTCTGTGGCACTCAACAGCATGGACAGCATCACGGTTTGTGCTGGTAGTGACATTAATCTTGAGGCATTGCTTAACGGAACTGCGAGTGGAACCGTCACATACAGCTGGAGCGGTTCGAACTTTACCTCCACAGAGCAGAACCCGACAATCCATAATGCCAGCAGTGACAATGCCGGTACTTATTCGGTAACGGCGACAGCATCCTTCGGCAGTGCCTGTCAGGCAATGGATACGAAGAGTGTTGTTGTGACAGTGAACACACCTTTCATAGTCCTTAACGAAATGGCGGGCATCACGGTTTGTGCGGGTAGCGATATCAATCTTGAAGCATCGCTTAACGGAACTGCGAGTGGAAACGTCACTTACAGCTGGAGCGGTCCGAACTTTACCTCCACAGCGCAGACTCCGACAATCTATAATGCCAGCAGTGCCGAAGCCGGTACCTATACGGTCGTTGCGACAGCTTCATACAATGACAACTGTTATGCAACGGATACGACGAGTGTTGTCATTATGGTGAACACGCCGTCTGTGACCTTGAACAACCTTAGCGATATCACGATTTGTGTGGGTGGCGATATCAATCTTGAAGCATCGCTTAACGAAACTGCGAGTGGAACCGTCACATACAGCTGGAGCGGTCCGAACTTTACCTCTACGGAGCAGATCCCGACAATCCATAATGCCAGCAGTGCCAATGCCGGTGAGTATACGGTCGTTGCGACAGCTTCATACAACGACAACTGCTACGCAACGGATACGATGAGTGTTGATGTGACAGTGAACACGCCGTCTGTGGCACTCAACAGCATGGACAGCATCACGGTTTGTTCAGGTGACGACATCAATCTGAATGCATCGTTTGACGTAACACCAAGCGGAAACACCGTTACTTACAGTTGGGCTGGTCCGAACTTTACCTCTACGGAGCAGACCCCGACAATCCATAATGCCAGCAGCGCCTATGCCGGTACATATACGGTAACGGCGACAGCATCTTACGGCAACGGTTGTGATGCGTCAGATAGTAAGAGTGTTACCGTCACGGTGAACACGCCGTCTGTGACATTGAACGACCTTAGCGATATCACAGTTTGCACGGGTAGCACTATAAACCTAAGTGCAACGCCAGTGGGAACTACGAGTGGAACCGTTTCATACACTTGGAACGGTCCGAACGGTTTTACCTCCAGTTTACAGAATCCGACCATCAGTGATGCCATCAGTCTCAATACCGGCACTTATAGGGTAACGGCGACGGCATCTTTCAGCAGTGCCTGCCAGAAAACGGATACAATGAGTGTTAATGTGACAGTCAATCCGACCTATACCACGACGGATACTGCTGTAATCTGTCGTGGATACAATTATAACTTCTTTGGACAGATGCTCAACGAGCCGGGGGAGTACTCCCATATTCTGCAGTCTGCGAATGGCTGTGACAGCATAATATTAAACCTGCACTTGACTGTCAATACCCCGGGGCATACCGCTCAGACAGTGGAAGCGTGTAGCAGCTATACATGGATTGTAAGTGATCAGCAGATGACCTACACTACCTCTGGCCTTTATACATATACCCATCTTGATTTCCATGGTTGCCCGCAGGTCGATACCCTCCACCTGACGATTTATCAGATTCCCCAAACGTTTTTGAGCGCCGAAATCTGCCAAGGTGAAAGCTACAACTTCTTTGGTCAAACACTCAACCAGACGGGAGTTTACACCGACACATTGTCCGGAACGCATTGTGATAGTGTGATTGTTCTTAACCTGACGGTGCATCCAATCCCACATTCGACAATTAACGCTTCCATCTGTGACGGTTCTACCTATGACTGTTTCTGTGGACAACAGCATAGCACAGCGGGGCCTCATGTCCATACGCTGCAAGGTGAGGGAATGTACGGCTGCGACAGTGTCGTGACCTTATACTTGAGCATTGTTCCGATGATATCGGATATAAAAGACATTGTTTGCAAAAGGCATGCGGATAGCATTCCGTACATGTTGGTTTACCCGGACACTGGTTATCTTTACCAGTGGTGTTATACGGAGGGTGATACAACTGTAGTTATACCAGGGGAAACCAAGCAGTATTATGCTCCGCCAAGTGGTCTTGATAGAGAGAAAGATTGTTACTATAAAGTACGTATTGCCCCCAAGGGATTTGCAGAGTGCGGTGTGTTCACCGATTGTTGGAAAGACACCTCCACACCAAAACCCAAGATGCGCATTTTTCCGAACCCCAACGACGGACATTTCCGTCTGATACTCCCCAAAGGTGTCGTGAATGTTCAGATTCTCAATGCCAATGGACAAATCGTGATGACGCGCAAGGTGGAGGAAGGCGAACTGTTAGAACTGAGCACTGGCCTTGCCAATGGTCTCTATTTTGTGAAAATTTTCCGTGCGGACGGAAGTTTCAATACTGAAAAATTAGTAATTAACCGATAAATTCACCAAAAATCAAGGAAAAATGGAAAACGAAGACTTTTATCTCAGAGTGCATTACAAGAACAAAACCATCCGCTATAAGCTGATCGACCCCAACGCCACGTTGAACGTGTTGATGCAGAACCTGCGTCACAGCACGGATGAGAATGGCAAAGCCATTTTCGAGTTGCCCAACGTGGATAAAGACGGTGTGGTTGTGGAATATTTCTTCGGCAAGAAGGATGAAAACGACAATTTCATCATCCTGAACCCGAAGATTGGAAAAACGGAGTGCTGCTTGCGCGACTATAACGTGAAAAGCGGTGACACTGTGGAAGTGATTATGGATCCTATTGCTGGCTAATCGATTATGAGAGAGGTAGAACAATACAAAGACAAACACTTTATCGGTCGGAATGCGCGGCTGCTGAACGAGTGGATGTCCATCGACGAGCGATATATGCACAACCCTGAGGTGAGCTATATCATCCGGAAACGGAACGCCGAGGGATTGCCTGTCGTCTATGAGGTCGTTTTCAACATCCGGTCGTTCTGCGGAGTGGAGGAACCTGATGCCAACGGGCTGCAGCGTCCGCTCTTTCACGACGAGTTCATCATGCGCATCAACATCCCAAACAATTACCCCGGTGTGGACTCCCGGCTGGAGTTCAAGTTCTTGTCTAAGACAGCCACTGGCATCGAGATTCCTCATCCTTGGCATCCCAATATCCGATATTTCGGCGATTTCGCTGGGCTGGTCTGTCTGAATACCAACGCTTGCGGCAGCTATACGGACTTGTCGTTCTACATCAACCGTGTGGTCTCTTACTTGAAATTTGAGAAATACCATGCCCTGAATACGCCTCCTTACCCCCAAGACAATAAGGTGGCGGAGTGGGTACTCGACCAGGCTGAACCCAACGGTTGGATTAAGGAACTACAGGAATACCATACTTCTCATAAACAATAATTGTTCAGAAAAATCAAGAAGATGAAAAGATTTCTATCATTGACCATAGCCCTTTTTATCCTTTTTGGAGTGTTTGCGCAACAGAACACGCTCACCTATCAATTGGATATGCAAGATCCCATACCGGTTCCGGTCGTGCTCAGTGGGCCGGATCCGTCCTGTCTGTCAGTACCACTTTTGTTGAATGTGACATACGAGCCTGTCGAAAAGATGATCACGGTTGAGGTGAAATACGACAATGACAAGAACGCCCAATACGTGAAACTACCTAAAAAAAAGGATCAAATCACGCATTTATGGTTTCCCCTCAGTTGGAATGACGTCCAGTACAAATTTATGGGCTATAAACGCTATTTCCAGGATAATTTCAGTTCGAAGGTCGTGCAGGAGCCCCCGATGCGGGAACAAATTGCGAATAGCGGCAGTTCGGATCTCATTAGACCGGCTTTTCAATTCATTAACGGAGAACTGCAGAATCCAATGAATGAGGATATTATGCTCACAGTTCAAGGAGGCAGGAAAATCGTGATGAAGATCAAGGTTTCGGATTTGGACAAACCCGTGGTGATGACAATCAACAATGTGATACCTCTCCGGGCAAAATACGAATATTCGATGGAATCTAACAAGTTCTTCTTGAAGTATATTTCCAACAGCTGCTCAATCACGTTCAATCTGCCTGAGGACGACTGCGCAAAGCTGTATGAATATATCGAACAATACAAGCAATGGAATAAGGAGCTGAATGATGAACTCAGTGCTATGTTTAAACTGGATCCCCAAAAGGACAAAACGGAAATTATTCGGAGAAAATTACTCATGTACTACAACTACAAGGATGTGCGAAGAAATCTCAGGGAGACAAAATGTGACAAGTTGCGGCAGGAATTTGATGCTTTCCGACGAAATTACGATGATTACATAAGCAAAGGTCTTATCACGATAGATTCATTGGAAAAGATCTTTGAAGAATTGGATGATCTCTATGACGAAGCGAATAGAGAAAACAATTACGGCCATGGTAAAAAATGCAACGAGTTAAAGCAAAAGGCAGCAAAGTTCAACGTTTTGGGTCTTGATGAAAGCGCATATATGGATTTTTCAGAAGCCTTCGACATGGTACTTATGATAAAGGATCGAATAAATGTAATAAATGGCCTTCCCTGTCGTGGCGGCGGCGGTTCCTCGGTCGTCGTTGAGACACAAACTCACACCCCGAGGGTTAGTCGATGTAATGTCGATATAGAAAAAATCAGAAAAGCTACAGATGAAATCAACACTATGGTAAGCAAATACCGTACGGAAAAGAAAAAGGATGAGCGAGCCTATACCAGAATTGTAAAGGACGCGGATGACTATCTACAATCGTTGTCAGAATCGTGCAAGAACGACAACAAATACAAGAATTTTATCGAAGATTATCAAAAAGCGAAAAATCTCTACGAGAAAAGAGTTAAATAGCCTGTTATGAGAAAACGAACTCAGATACTAACCTTCTTAGGTGTTCTTTTGCTGTTGGGCAATCCGTTCAGGACTGCCGCCCAGAACAGTTATGCAGACTCGATAAGGATGATCAAAAACGAGTTGATAACGTATGAATCGCGTCTAAAGGACATCGATCAAGGTCTGACGACTTACATGGATTGCGACCTCTATTCCAGAAATTACCGCGATTGTATTGCACAAATGGAAGCCTTTTACAAGGAAAACATATCTTTGATCCTTCTCCAAAATACAGCGTTAAGGGACATTTGGTCAAGAATCTTGGATTTGAGGGAAGATATTGATGAAAAGATGGCAGTCCTGAAACGTGAGAAGGAAGCTGAGGAACATAAGCGGGAATTGTATCAGGATCTTTCCGAAACATCCCTTCGGTACGAACAATTGAATGGCAGTTATCAGCAATTGGGGCAGATGAAAAAGAAGGCTGCCCATGATACGTTGGTCTCTTTGAAGAAAAGGGATTCGGAATTGTACCAAGAGTATTTCAGCAAGAAAACGCAAAACGAGGATTTCATCGACCAAGACCCCTCACTGGAGTCTTTGTGCAACCATATTGAAACCCTTCATAAAACGATAAGCGAAGCCAAAGATATTGAGACAATCAAATGGGGAGACGTGATCTTCAAAGTCGCCATCATGGCCGCTTTGTTATTCTTCTTAATCAATCTTATTGTTAGCAAGAAAAAACTTAAAAACCAATTGAATGGCAAGAAAAACAAACATATTCCATCTATATAGCGGTGTTATGGTACGGCCGCTTGGTGTTGCAGCTCTTGTCTTGACGATTTTGGTCGCCGGCGCGAGCCTGCGAGCTCAGGACATCGAAGTCTTATACAATCCGGAGACCGAAGTCTTGACGATTGAAAACCGTTGGGATGCGGTAGAACTCCGCAAGGCGGGAAACATGCCGGTTTCTATGCAAAAAGATATAGGCGCTTCCCGCAAGATCGGAAAAGAAGAGACGGTTACCTTTGCGCCTGTCAGCATGGGTGAGGTGAAAGCGTATAAAACAGTCATTTTCTATTCTCGTGATGCAGAAGACAAATACACCATTGGGAATCCTGTTACCATACGGATTCAACAACCGGAGTCTCTTGCCGAATCACAGGTGGTTGCAGACGAGAACACAACTCGCTCCCTCAAGTATTTGCCTTTTGTTATCGCAGGTGTTGCTATCGTCTCCTTGTTGTCCATCATGGTTTTGGCGAAGTGGTATTACTCTCAGAAAAAAAGAAAGAAGAAAATCGAAGAGGAGAGAGCCAGTTCGCAAGTGATGCAAGTGGTGGAAGAGGAAACGAGCGATTGTTCGGTTGGATTGAATCATGTTCGTCAGGATGCCGACAATTATTACACCGTCGATATGCATCTATTCTTCAAGGACACCGCCGTGGAAAAAGTCTATTTGTCACGGAATATCATTAAGCGGGTCAACAGTTATTTCAAAGAGTTCCTCGACAAGCCTGATCGCACTCCTGAAACGGGGTGTTACCTCATTGGAGCGTGGGAACGAGTGTCGGGCACACAAGATAGATATAACGTCAGCATCGAGGATATGGTGACACCAGGTGATGACATGATTCCCGGGGAGTTCTCCCTCAACTTCGGTTTGAAGATTGGCATCGATTTGGGCAGCACTATCCGGAACTTGTGCGAAAAGACGATGCGCGATTATGTGCAGACCGCCTGGATGCATTCCCATCCCGGGTTGGGCCTTTTCCTCTCCTCGCACGATTTGGTTGTGCAGAAGCAGCTGACCTATCCTGACGAACCGAAACGTCTGTTAGCTATTGTGATAGATACGAATACTCCGGATTGGAAAACCGTATTCTTTTCGGCAAAGCAAAATGGAATGATGAATAACAAGGAGGAACTTTTGCAAACCATCTCTTTCGATACCTTGTTGGAATGGAGCCGGCATAAAACGACAGCGGCATCCTCAACCCCGATGGATATTGACAACACATACAATGTCTCCTCGGCGGATGCGGCCGACCTGTTTGCATTCACCTCCAGAGCAGTCAATCGGATGGACGATTTGATTGATACGGACAGTTTTGATGAAGTGCATGTCTTTCATGCGGAAATCCAACAAGTCGGGAGTCGTAAAATCAGATTGATTTCAGATTTTGACACAATGGAATCGGCTCGAAACAACGGCTTTCTGGCCAAGGAGTTGGATGATTCAAAAGCCTTTATGGCACACTATGCAGAATTGCTTCAGCATCATGATTTCGGCATCGTGTATAGGGACGAAGAGCAAAGTTGCATCCTGTATCGGAACGCGAAACAGGAAATCTGCACCTTGCCGCTCTCTCTGAAGGAGATGAAGGGGTGGACGCGAAGAAAAAGAGTATAACGAAAATCAAGTATATTATGAAAAAATCAATATTTTTTGTCGTAGCGGCATTCATTCTGATTTTATCGTCATGCCAGCAAAACGCCTCCAACGGGCCGTTGGCAGGTCAAAATTCCACAGGTTCCACCCGTGATACGGTCTCGGTGGTCAATTTCACCAAATCTCCTCAGGCCGACACGTTATATGTGGATTTAAAAATTCTAGACCCGCTGGGCAAGAAGGTGTTTTACGACAAGTTGGACAAAAGCAATTTTACCGTTCTGGAAAACGGTTCAAATGATCCGAATTGGGTGCCGAAAGTGGATTCTGTGATCGACATCCGGCAAAAGAAGATTATTTCGGATCAGATATCCATGCTTTTTCTGGTTGACCGAAGTGGAAGCATCACCCCGGAGGCTTTGAACAAACAGTTAGACCAGATAGCCAATGTTCTTGACCTGTTGCCAAACACCAAGGTGTATATATCTTTCATGGACAGCACTGTGACACGCAGTAAGTTGGTGACTAAGGACAATATCAAATCCGATTTTCTTGAGGAGTTTGAGGTGAGAGAAGGAACCCAAAAGTATTTGTACAATGCGATAATGGCGAAAATGGAGGAACTTTCTGGTTCCCCCAAGATGCACTATCCAGAAGTGAGTCACAATCCGGACTTGGGAGATTCCACGCAGAAAATTCTCTTTGTCCTTACGGACGGCAAGGTCAAGAATGCGGACGGTACATACATTGGTGAATTCTTTGATTGGAAAGATGAAATTATGGAATATGGGGAAATGCAAGAGAGATCGCAAATGCCCTATTTCCCAATTTATTGTATCTATTTCGGCAATCCTGCGGAGACAGGTAGTGTGACAGATGAGATGGAGTTTTTATGCGCCACCACTCCGGCCAAGGATGCTCGAAATGCATTGAAAGGAAAGTTTTACACGATATTCTCAGTTGAAGAATTGCAAGAGACGTTGATGGGCTCCTTGGATTCTATCGCTGCGGATTACAGATTGGTGCTGTTGAATCCGGGCGGGAAATTGTATGATGGAACACAGCAATTGTTGAGTATTACAGTTCAGGATGACCAGCATGAGGCCGCCACGGGTGAGATACGTTATGCCTTTGGCAACAAGGTTAAACTCTTGAAAGTGCCTTCCGAAAATGATAATCTGTCCAACGGAAGCACCGTGCTCCTCGGTTTCTGCTATGGACTGGCGTTCACTATTTTGGTCTATTTGCTGTTGCAGTATTTGCTTCCGTGGATTCAGTATAAGGTATTTTGCAAAAAGTATGTGGTCAAATACAACGGAAACAGAAATGGTTCTTCCGTGGAACAGCAACATTGTTATCATTGTAAGGAACCTTTCCAAAACGGGGATACCATTGTGACGAAATGCGAGCACGTGGTTCACTGGGAGTGCTGGAAAGAGAATCGCAACAGATGTCCGGAATATGGCGTGCACAATTGTACCAAGGGTATCCATTATTACAATCAAGACAAACTTTCCGACTCCCGTAATGCGCCCTATTTCTTGATGTGGCTCGTTTATGGGTTGTTGGCCGGACTTGTGTCGTGGGTGTTCATGCGAATGTTCTATTCTGAGACCATGTTCTCTTCTCTGATTAATAGTCTCTTGCAGTGGTTGCGTCCTAATGACGATCTTCAAGGTGTCACTTCGATGGCTTTCATGTCCAAGATTCAGTCGATGTTGCTTAGCGGTATTCTGCTTGGATTCTTCATCACCTTCTTTTTCAGTTATCTGATTGAGTTCAGAAAGAAGAACTTTAAGGTTTTGGGGCAGATTCTGTTACGTTCCATAGTCGGAGCTCTCCTCGGTTTCGTGGCTTTTTTGCTGGGTGCCATGATTATTATTGCCTTAAACAAGCCCACTAATTGTTTCTATACAGACTGGATTCCGTGGGCGTTGTTTGCTGTAGTGATAGCACTCATCCTTTCATACAAAACGGATATCAAACTCAAAAATGCTTTGATAGGTGGCTTGATTTCCGTTCTCGTCAGTTTTGTCGTGCTTTTCTTGGGCACCTTTGCCAAAGAGATCCTCAGTATGTTCAGCTATATGATTTATGCGGCCGGTTTTGGTATCGCAATAGCGGTGGTTCACCATGTGTCTGAAAAATACTTTCTCCGCGTATCCGGACCTGTGAAAGAACGCGACATCGCTATCTATAAATGGATGAGTGTGACGGGGGGATTTAATCGGGTGACCATCGGCAAATCCATCGATTGCATTTTGGAGATGAACTGGGATGATGCTGTCAATATTGCCGACAAGCAGGTGGAAATCTACTTGGAGAACGACCGGCCTTATTGCAAAGCACTTGAGGACGGAACGCAACTAGCCAACGGGCAGATGTTGCAGAAGAATCAGACCATCTTGCTCCGCCATGGCACCGAATTCACTATAGGTAATTCACTCTTTACGTATATCGAAAAAGACAAATAATTGATTATGAAAAAGATAAGTATATTTCTGTCATTGGCGATCTTTTTGGGCTGCTTGGGACCGCTGGCTGCTCAGAAGCCTGTTGCAGGCAGGTATAAAGGTCACTTGGTGAAAATGAACTATGTATCGGGAAATACTCGTGACGATATTGAGTATCTTGAGTATGACGGCATGGAACTGACAAAGAAAATAGATGGCTTAAACTCTGAAATTGCCAAGTTGAATGGTCAGATTAAAAAATTGGAAAATCAAAATCCGAAACCTAAAAATAAGAATCAGGGTACTAAAACGGACACAGCCCAGGAGCGGCGAATGTGGGAGTTGGAAAGAGCCAATCACAACTATCGGCTACAGGTGGATTCCCTGCAAGAGCAAATTGTTTTTTTGAAGGATTCTGTCAGATTTTGGAAAGATTCTCTTAATAAGTTGAATCATGTGATAGACAGCCTGATTAAAAGTACTTCAGATCTTTCCGGAAATCGTACAGGTGTTGATAACCTAAACAGAAGCGGCCAGCATGTAGGAGCGTATTATCGTCTTGGCTGCTCCTGGTTAATGAATGATTTATTAAATCAGAGAAATGACGGGGAGTTGCTCTGGAGAAGACAAGTAAAACTATCGCATCAGATAGGGCTTTTTTGGAATAGTGCTCCCTTGAAGAATACCCCGTTGTCTTTTGGGGTCGGCTTGGAATACAGCCGGATGCGGTTTGCGGCCGGCATCGGTCACTTGTCGGAGACGGTTGAGGATGCTGTGGATTCGGATAATTGCAGTTATACGGCCCATTTGACGTATGACAACGTGGTGGAGGATGCTACATTGCACTATATTAACGTTCCGATTACATTGTCGATAGGAAAACCTTATAACAATAGGATTAGCGGCTATTTCCAAATCACACTTGTTCCATCTTTCTGTGTTGGTCATTCGCTCAAGGATACGGGAAATTATAGTCTTGCGGGACATTACAGTCAACTGGAAAACACGCAAGTGAATCTTGATTTGGTTGAATTTCCGCAATTGGGCTTCGGCGACTATACCCTCTCTGGGAAAACGAAAGAATTATCTATAAATAACATTGTGCTGTTAGGAAGGGTTTCTGGAGGTGTTTATATCCCGATGTGTAACTTACGTCGAGGAGAAACATCTCAGTGGGCGGTCAGACTTGGGGTCAATTTGGATTTTGCGTTGTCACCTTTGTCCAAACAGATGGCCCCCGATCCCAAGTTGAAAGGTGCTTCATATCGTCTTAACCAATGTAATATTTTGGCAGGCAAAGGATGTAGATTCGTCAATCCGAGTCTGGAGGTGGGAATCATGTATATTTTAGGAACTAAAAACAAATAATCATGGCAAGCGAGCACAAAGAGTGGGGCGCAGGCGTTTTTTCGCTGCTCTCCTGGTTTAAGCAAGAAAATGTGAAGAAGGCTAAGGTGATGGTGGTCGGTGCCGGTGCATTGGGCAACGAGGTGCTGAAAAACCTTGCGTTATTTGGTGTGGGCAACATTTACATTGTCGATTTCGACACCATTGAATATTCGAACCTCACCCGTTCTATCCTTTTTCGGGAATCTGATGCCGACAAAGGTTTGTATAAGGCTCAAGTAGCGGCTAAACGTATCAAAGAGATAAACAAGAACATCAATGTTCAGTACATAGTGGGCAATCTGAGCTCTGGTGTCGGTCTCGGCTTGTACAAGCAGATGGATGTGGTCATAGGCTGTCTGGACAGTCGTTTGGCCCGCCTGCAGCTGAACAGACAGTGTATGCGAGCCGGCGTGCCTTGGGTGGACGGCGGTATTGAAGACCTGAACGGCGTGGTGAAAGTATTCAAACGCGGCGTGAACTGCTACGAATGTGGGCTCTCGGATACGGCCAAGCACAATCTGTTCCAGAAGATGTCGTGTGCAGGTGTGGCCAAACGCAACGAGGACGCGGGGCGTATTCCTACCACACCGGTTATCGCTTCCATCATCGGGGCAGTGCAGACACAGGAAGCGATGAAACTCCTTCATCCGGAAGAGCTTTATAAAGGCAACCTGACTTCCCTTTGCGGTCAGTGGTTCCATTACGAAGGAATGCACAATAATGTGAAGATTTACAAATCAACTGCTTATCATGCCGATTGTCCGTCTCACGAGTACTGGAAGCCTGTTTTCAAGATTCCACAGCTGTCGGCCGACATTACGGTGGAGAGCTGTTTAGCCTTGCTCAAGGATCTGTTGAATGTGGAGAGCGTGGAAATCAATCTCCGGAACGATCGTTTTGTGGATATCATCGCCACCCGGAACGACAACCAGTGTTTCAAACCGATGCTTCCCGAATCCAAAATCCCAGACTACATAGATTCTAATCCGCAACTCTATACTCGTTTGCGTATGGATCTCAACCAGAACACGTACGAGAACATAGATGAGGAATTCCCTTACCAGCAGTTGACGTTAAGGGAGATAGGCATTCCCTATTTCGACATTCTTCAAATCACGACCGAAGCTGGATATTTCTATGTGGAATTGACCAAAGACGAGGCCAAATATCCTTTCAAATAATCGTTACCCCTCATTATGAGATTCAATCAGCGACATAATCCGATAGGCAATTTGAAAGCCGAGACCTGGATGAACATGTATCTTTCCGATAACGCGCCGATTCGGGTTAGCTCGAAGGGGATCTTCTACAGTAACTACTGTGAAGACCTTCTGGAAGTGGATGCGTTTGCGAAGGAAATAAGTGTGTCATTGTCGCGTGACGGGCTGTTTCACTTACTTCCGGAAGCCCTTTTTGTGGATGAGAATCTTCTGCGTGACCCGAAACGGAAACACAAACCTTTCACTCCCGAAAAAGAGCGCATTCTGAACTTCTTTGTCCCCTTTGATTCGGAATATTTCCAGGTCACCCTTGGGTTGGACAGGGTAGTTCAAGACTTGGAATCCGATTTGGTGGATACATTGCTGAAATCTCTCTATGATATTGATGTACAGGCGATTCAGAACCCGGAAATCAAAAAAGCACTCCCGTTGTTGTTGCAAGCTTCTGAAATCAGAGGCGATTATGTGCTGATTGGGAGGCTGATGGCCGCCATCACGGGTTACCGTACGGAAATAGAACAGGTGTACAGGTCTTTTCCTGATGCTTCCGGGGTGGAATATGAGATGGCCGTCGCCAGGGCCGTTTTTTACATACCCTCATTGACAAATAAGGAATATTCTGCTCATTATGACGAATTGGGTGAGTTTGTCCAATTTGTCGCCGAATGGTTTTTCCCTGTTGAACAGGCTTACGAATATGCGATAAAAGAAATGGGGCGTCCTTTTGTTTTGGACGGAACCCTAACGTTGGATTATAACACGTATCTGTAACATGAAGAAAACATTTGATAGAATTGACTGGAAAAGAGGCATGGAAATCATGCCGGAAACCTTTCTCTATGCGGATGGTTACCACGACAGTGTCAGTCGATTAAATCGCCAGCTGTTGGTGCCTTTTGCATACGGTTTGGTGCCATTTCACGACTTTACGTTGAAATACACGATTTTCGACCATAAATTCACGATTGACAAAATATCCTGTTCCATAATGGATTGCGAGGGGAATATCTTGAACATCACGAAAGGAACCTCTCTGTCGTTGCCCAAAGAGGCACAAGGAACTTTTTATTTGGCTGTGTCATGCGGGGAAGAGGAGCATGTGGAGAAAAATGGTGTTCCTATGGTGGAACAAAGCTATCAATTCCAAATCATCAATCTGTTGAATCCTTGTTCTCCATTATTGTTCCCGTTACTGAAACTACAAGTGAGAAACGGAGAATGGGAAGCACTGGACTTTATACCGCCCTGTTGTGCAATCAGTGCGCATGGTGAATTGACCAACTTGACCAACCAATGCAGACAATGGTTGGATAAGATAATCGCTCTTGTCGAGAACAAAGAGTATAGTGAAGCCTATTATCAAATCGGATATGTCCAGATAGAGTTGACCAATGCCATCCGATATGCTACTCCTTCCATGCTGATTTCCCTTTTGAAAAAAGCAGTCTTCATTCTCAAAACAAATCAACTTCTCAATAAGGAAGATTTAAGTAGGGCAGGGGAATTTGTGTGGTTGGAATACAATCCGAATACACTTTCCGAAACCATTCAGACGGCATTGTCTTTCCTTCATTCTGCTGTTACATTTCTCCAGCACGCCAAACCGGAACCTGCGCCTGTGGTGGAAAAGCCAAAACAAGAACCGGAGGAAGAAGAAATCGCTTATTTGTTGTAACGATGTTTATTAAAATACCATTTCAGATAGTGAACGGCACGGTGGAGCAAGAAACGGATATCAAGAAATCCGTTGACCGCTTTATCGATTTATTGATAGCCACCCCTATGGGACATTTCAAGGCGGATCCCAACTTCGGCTTTGTGTTCAAGAATTTCCGTTTCGAGAATTTTGATGAGAAAAAGCGTACGATTGCTTATAGAAAGGAAGACGAACCTATGAACGATTACAAGATTACGGGGTCGAGCAAGAATCCCAAGAACTTCGCATACGCATTGAAACGCAATATTGAAATGTACGAGCCGCGAATGGATGTGAGTGAGGTTACGATGGATTATGATTCAAAAAAACATAATGTCAAATTGTTGATTTCAGGGCTGATCAAAGGGGATAAGACGCAAAACTACAGTCATGAGGTCAATTTTTATGTGTGGTGATATGAATGATCAATTGAACATACAATCAGGCAAAGTTCTACTTGAGAAGGCTATCAAGCAATGGGAGCAAGATGGGCTTTTCGACAGCTATAATGACGCGAATAAGAGACTGGATCGAGAAGGGGAGAGTGTTGTGAAACATAATCTGGAGCAGGATCCCGTCATCAATCTCTTTATGACGGCATTGGCTCATCAAACCAATCTGTTGAAAGAACAAATTACAGCGTTGCGAACATCTCTGTTGGATGAATTCATCAGACGTACGGTCCCATTCACTTTGACTAGGCCGACCCCTGCCATGACAATTCTAAGGGCGAAAATGGTGGATGCTTCAGAGTCCTCTTTGATTGTGGATGATTCGACGTTGATTCGTCTTGAAAAGCGGTCTAAGACCAAAATGCGGTTCAAAGAGCAGGAAAGTTTCTCGTTCATGCCTCTTCTGAAGACAAAAATCCTGAACACAACGGTAGGGTCAGTCAGAAGGGTAAGTAGAAACACTTTTGAAATATCCTTTTCCGGGAATTCGAATGTAGATAATCTTTCGGGAGTGTCATTCTTTTTCCCCAATCACACAATTTCGTCGTTTTCCCTCCAGGTGGACGGCGCTCAACTTCCTGTATTCTCCCTCAATGATTATGACCGGTTGCCATTATGTGATGTTTTTAATGTGAACCACTGTGTTTTCAATCGCTCATTGCTCTATGGAACGACCGAAAGCTGGTTGGATAGATTAGCTCCCTTGGCCAACCACTTGTTTTATGTGGGGAGTTACGGGGGTGACGAGTTGTCGTCGGCCATGTCAGTTCAAATGACCATTAACGATCCAGAAGAAATGGTCCTTTCAGACTTGGATGTGTTTATAAATTGCATTCCCATTGTGAATGTGGAGAAAGGAGCGGTCAATTTGTCGGTTGATGAACCCATAAAAAAGATTGCCACAGAGAAGATTGTCGATATTCAAGAAAAGAAAGAATCTCCCATCACCCAATCGGTAAAAGCGGGGAAAGTCTTTCTTCAGTTACAGGCACCTTCGGACAATTCGTTTGATTTAGAACAAATTACCTTGCGTAAGTTCGCAGCAGAGCGTTTTCATATTGGCGAATTAGTCAATCAGACTCAAGCCCTGACGCATCGTTATTCGTCTGATTTTCACGCGTTCAGACCCTTCGCCGATGTCGAGTTTGATGAAAAAGTGAACGAAGTACGAGTCTTGTTGAATGAAATTGAGAGCACCGTCAGTAAGAATCAGTCGGTGCCCAACGGGGTGTATGTGATGCTTCAGAAACATCATAACGGTCATTTTGCAAGTGAACAGTCAAGAATTGCTGTTCCCTATCTTTTGACTGACGGCCAACGGGGAAATGGTCTTGTTCCCAGCTGTGCAGTGAAGCTTCCTCCGTTGTTTGATGAGTCGAAAAGTGTTATTATGATGACCACTTTTGGTGGCAGTGACGAGGTTACGGACGATGAGACGCTCCGCCAAATGGCCAGTTATTACCACCTCACCAAAGAGCGGCTGATTACGAAGTCGGATGTCAAACAATTCTGTTGTAAAGAGTTGATGAATACTTATCAGGTTCCGAAAGAGGCAATTCGTGATATTGCTTTCCGCTCTGAAATACACAATGGACATCAGCGGATGATGATCGACTTAGCATTCTCTCCAACGTCAAATGTTGAGGATGCGGATGATTTGGCTCAACGTATTTCCACTGAATTGCAACAGAAAATCAATCTCCGTACTACAGGCTTCTGCACGTTCAATATTAATCTGATTATCAATCTTTAAGTATGCGTTGTGTTCGTTTGTTCATACTCGTTGCTGCGCTGATTCTGGATGTTGTTTCCGGTTGTTCAGCACAATCAGTAAGAAACGACCGGGATCGTTCGAGTTGCGAGGTCAAGATTGACAAAGTGATATTGTTTGCTCGTTCAAAATTGGGCTGCCCATACGAATGGGGAGGGTCAGGTCCTCACACTTACGACTGCTCGGGACTTGTGAATTGTGCCTTTCGTCACGTAGGCATTATACTTTCTCGTACTACAAGTACGATGTGTGAAGAAGGGGAACACGTTAACCTATGCAATATCAAGAAAGGGGATATGGTTTTCTTTATATCTGGTGACCTGGGCGACAAGCATATTTCACATGTCGGTATAGCCATAACGGACTACAACTATAAAAAAAAGGATTTCAAGTTCATTCATGCCTCGGCGGGAAATGGCCGAGTGGTCATCAGTCACTTTTCTGATTCGAATTACCGAACCACTTACGGTGGCGCTCGTAGGATTATCCGGTGTGATTAGACCAGATGTGGCTATGAAGATGAGATGATTGTGATTGCTCATATAGACATGACCCCAATACCTTTCGAAGGAGGAAAATGAATTTCTGACAGATAATGATACTATCTGGCAGTCGGAGTTTATGGTTGTTCCGAGGTGGGATTGGCCAGAAGCTATTTCAGAAAAGGATTTTGCCGCCCAATATGCCAACAAGCGGGTGCGTGTGACGTGCTCGTTGTTTTGCCCGATGGCCGGCTGGATGAACATGTCCTTGGTAAGGATGAACTTCAGCGAGGTGGAGGTGGTCTCGACTACTTTCGGAATAGATTAAAATTGATGTGACCTCAACAAAAACATCGTCATGAACACCGGAAACAAAAGCGTTTCACCGCCCTTTTCGGCTCTTTTATGACCGTAAGAATCCGAAGAAGCATCCCTTAACCCTATTGCCTGTTGCCTATTGCCTGTTGCTTGTTGCCTGTTGCCTGTTGCCTGTTTTCTGTTTCCTGTTGCCTATTGCCTGTTGCCTATTGCCTATTGCCTATTGCCTGTTGCCTAAAAAATATTACTTTTGCACCTTCATTCTTCGGATCAATAACTAAACCCCAAAATATGAAGAAACTTTTCATCGCAATCGCTTTGCTGACACTCATTTGTGCCTGCAACAAGAAACAAGAACAGACCACTGACAAGGTCATCGGGAAACCCGAAATCCAGGTCCAGGACGGCCGCTTCACCCCCGAGGTGATGTGGGCGCTCGGCAAAATGGGCGAGAAGGCCGTCTCACCCGACGGCAAACAGATCGCCTACACCGTCACCTACTACGACATGGAGGCCAACAAGGGCAACGCCGAAATCTACCTCATGACCAACGAGGGCAAGGACGTGGCGCGCCTGACCACCACCGCCGCCTCCGAGTTCAACCTCGTGTGGGACGACGACGAGACGCTGCTCTTCTGCCGCGACAACCACATCATCTCCATGACTGTGAAGAACGGCCGTGAGAAGGAAATCGCCACCCATGAGCGCGGTTTCGAGGGCTTCAAACTCGCCCCCGACGGCAAGTCCATCGTCTTCATCACTACCAAACCCGTCGTGCGACCCGGCCATCTCGATAAGCTCTACGCTGGCCTCGACAAGACTACCGGCCGTATCAATGAGGATCTGATGTACCGTCACTGGGACAACTGGGTTGACGAGTACCCGCAGATTTTCCTCGCAGAGTTCGGCGACAAAATCGATGTGGAGCACGCCGTCTGCCTCATCGACAGCACCTTCGAGTGCCCGATGCGTCCGTGGGGTGGGGTGGAGCAGTACAACTACAGCCCCGACAGCAAGAAGATAGTCTATACTTGCCGCAAGAAAACCGGCTACGACTATGCACATTCCACCAACAGCGACATTTTCCTGTATGACATCGAGAAGAAGACGACCAAGAACCTTAGCGAGGGCATCATGGGCTATGACCAGAACCCGGTTTTCAGCCATGATGGCAAACGGGTGGCTTGGGAGAGCATGGAGCGCGACGGCTACGAAAGCGACCTGATTCGTCTGATGGTGATGGACCTCACTACCGGCGAACGCACTAACATGTCGGAGAATTTCGACTATTACTTCACGGGCATCAGCTGGAGCGACGACGACAAAGAGATCCTCGGTGTGGTCTATTACCGTGGCACCGACCAAGTTTTCGCCTGCAACCTCGCCACCAAGGAGTTCCGCCAGGTCACCGACGGCTGTCACGACATCCACAGCTTCGAATTGGTGAACGGCAAACTCTACTGCGACCAGGTCTCCATGCAGTACCCCTCTGAAATCTACGTCTATGAAGCAAACGCTGTCAAGGGCGAGGGCAAGAAAATTTCCTCCATCAACGACGACATTCTCTCGCAGGTGCGCATGGGCAAGGTCGAGGAACATTGGATCAAGACCCACGACGGCAAGGATATGCTCACGTGGCTGATCTACCCCTATAACTACGACAGCACGAAGACCTACCCGGCGCTGCTTTACTGTGAGGGCGGTCCGCAATCCGAGGTGGGCCAGTTCTGGAGCACGCGCTGGAACTTCATGGTGATGAGCGGCGCGGAATACTTCATTATCGCGCCCAACCGCAGAGGTACGGTCGGCTTCGGCCAGGCGTGGACTGAAGCCATCAGCGGCGACTACGGCGGACTCTGCATGCAGGACTACATGACGGCTGCCGACTATTTCACCGATAACGTGAAACAGATTGACAAGGAGAGACTTGGTGCTTGCGGCGCCAGCTTCGGTGGCTATAGCGTCTATTGGCTTGCCGGTCACAACTACGATGTGAAGGGCTATCAGGACGGTCGCCGTTTCAAAGCGCTGTTGGCACACAACGGCATGTTCAACTTCGAACAGCAATATCTGGAAACCGAAGAGATGTGGTTCGACAACTGGGACATTGGCGGTCCCTACTGGGATTGGAACAACCCGCAGGTCAAGAAGAGCTACGCCAACTCCCCGCACCTCTTTGTGGACAAATGGAATACGCCCATTTGCGTGATTCACAGTGAGTTCGACTTTCGCATCGTGGCGTCCGAGGGCATGGCTGCTTACAATGCCGCTCAGATGCGTCACATCCCGAGCCGTTACCTCTACTTCCCCGACGAGACCCACTGGGTGCTGAAACCGCAGAACAGCCTGCTCTGGCACCGCAACTTCATCGATTGGTTCAATACCTATTTACGATAAAGATTCACAAACATACAAAAGAAAAGCGCGGAGACCGTATGGCATCCGCGCTTTTTTGTTTCGACAGGCCTGTTGCCTTATGCCTGTTGCCTTATGCCTGTTGCCTGTTGCCTGTTGCCTGTTGCCTATTGCCTATTGCCTTATTCCTGTTGCCTTATTCCTGTTGCCTATTGCCTAATTCTCCGCCACATGTGTGATGTTGACCAACTCGCGGCCCGCCTGTGTCAGGAAAGGCTCGATGAGGTCGTAGGTGATTACGCATGACGGCAGACCGGCCGCATAGGCCGCGATTTCGTACTGCTGATAGGTGAAGACCACGCCGTCGGCGGTGAAGTAAGGCGCGGAAACGGGCAGCGGGAAGAAGTCGTTGTTCTCCATCGTCAACAGGTTCTCCATGTCGCTTTTGTCCGATTCGAAATATTGCGTGAAGATGTTGTCCTTGACCAACTCCGCCAGCTCGTCCCTCGATTCCTCGCGGAATATGTCGTAATCGATGCGGCGGCCGTCCGACTTGCGGAATGTCTGTCCCGACGCGACGTGCCAGCCGTGCGCACCGCCGGCGTATCCCTCCTGCGAGTAGAAGTACGTCACATAGCGGTCGGTCTCATCCGACTTTGCGAAATAGTGCTCCTTGTAGCAGGAGATGTCATCGATGGCCGGCATATCGGGGATGATGTTCTTTTGGAAGTCCTTGAGGGTCTCGGACTTGTAATGCTCGAGCATCTTCTGGACGTTCTCCAGATTTCCCTCGTAGGTTCCGCCCATCTGCTCGGACATCCATTCTCGGATATTGTTGACTACAAAGAAGTTGCCGGATTCAGGAAAATCGATTTCGATCTTCACCGTTCCTTTGATGTGGTTCTGTTCTACGGAGTCCGCGACAGAGACAGTGCGGGTTTTGATGTCGGCGGGTGTGATCTGCGACAGCGAGGTGAGCGCGTCAAGGGCGCGGGTGTCGAATTTGGTCTTGCATCCGGTGAGCGCGATTGCGCACAGGATGATCACGGCAAAAAGGTTCTTTCTCATTGTTTCGGTTTTTGATTTTGCGCGGCAAAAGTACTCAATTTGCGAATACGCGGGAAAAGAAAATCGGCGAATTATGCAATGGCTCGCATAATTCGCCGATTGGTTCGATTCGTGCAATCGCTGTTATTTCACTTCTTCGAAGTCGACATCTTGCACTTCGGGGTCGCTGCCGCCGCCGTTGTTGGCGCCGCCCTGCGGGCCTTGCGGACCAGCCTGCTGGTTGAAGCCACCGCCGTTGAAGTCGGCACCGGGCTGTTGCGCACCGCCGCCTTGGGCGTACATCTTCTGGGAGGCTTCGTTCCAAGCGCTCTGCAGCTCGGCCATCGCGGTGTCGATACCGCTGAAGTCCTTGTTGTCATGAGCGGTCTTCAGTTTCGCAGCCGCAGCCTCGATCTTGGCCTTGTCGTCAGCGGGGATCTTGTCGCCGAACTCCTTGAGCTGTTTCTCGGTGTTGAACACCAGTGAGTCAGCGTTGTTCAGCTTCTCGATTTCCTCCTTCGCCTTCTTGTCGGCGTCGGCGTTTGCCTCGGCTTCAGCCTTCATGCGCTTGATTTCGTCGTCGCTCAAGCCGGAGGAAGCCTCGATTCTGATCTTCTGCTCCTTGCCGGAAGCCTTGTCGTGAGCCGTCACGTTCAGAATGCCGTTGGAGTCGATGTCGAAGGTGACTTCGATTTGCGGGATGCCGCGCATGGCTGCTGGGATGCCGTCCAGGTGGAAACGGCCGATGCTCTTGTTCTGAGCCGCCATGGGACGCTCGCCTTGCAGCACGTGGATCTCCACAGAGGTCTGGTTGTCGGCCGCCGTGGTGAACACCTGCGACTTCTTGGTCGGGATGGTGGTGTTAGCATCGATGAGCTTGGTCATCACACCGCCGAGGGTTTCCAGACCGAGTGACAGCGGGGTCACATCCAGCAAGAGGATGTCTTTCACGTCGCCGCTCAACACACCGCCTTGGATGCAGGCGCCGATGGCCACCACTTCGTCGGGGTTCACGCCCTTGGAGGGCACTTTGCCGAAGAAGTCTTCCACCACCTTCTGGATGGCGGGGATACGGGTGGAACCGCCCACGAGGATCACCTCGTCAATGTCGGAAGTGCTGTAACCGGCATCGGCCAGAGCTTTCTTACACGGTTCAATGGTCTTGCGGATCAGGTCGTCGCATAGTTGTTCGAACTGGGCGCGGGTCAATGTGCGCACCAAGTGTTGCGGGACACCGTCGATCGGCATGATGTACGGCAGGTTGATTTCCGTGGAGTTGGAGCTGGAGAGCTCGATTTTCGCTTTCTCAGCAGCCTCTTTCAGACGTTGCAGCGCCATGGCGTCCTTACGCAAATCCACGTTGTAGTCCTTCATGAACTCGTTGGCCAACCAGTCGATGATCTTGTGGTCGAAGTCGTCGCCGCCGAGGTGCGTGTCGCCGTTGGTGGATTTCACCTCGAAGACACCGTCGCCGAGCTCCAGGATGGAGATATCGAAGGTGCCGCCGCCGAGGTCGAAGACCGCCACTTTGGAGTCGGCTTTCTTCTTGTCCAGACCGTAAGCCAGAGCGGCTGCGGTAGGCTCGTTGATGATACGTTTCACACTCAGACCCGCGATTTCGCCGGCCTCCTTGGTGGCCTGACGCTGGGAGTCGCTGAAGTATGCGGGCACCGTGATGACGGCTTCCGTCACTTCCTGACCGAGGTAGTCCTCAGCCGTTTTCTTCATCTTTTGCAGAATCATGGCGGAAATCTCCTGCGCCGTGTAAGAACGGTCATCGATCTTCACCTTGGGCATGTTGTTCGAGGAGCGTTCCACGATGTAGGGCACGCGGCTCACCTCGCTGGTCACGCGGTCGTACGTTTCGCCCATGAATCTCTTGATGGAGAAGATGGTCTTGGTGGGGTTGGTGATAGCCTGACGCTTGGCAGGGTCTCCAACTTTACGTTCATTATCTCCCACAAACGCCACGATGGACGGAGTGGTGCGATGGCCTTCGCTGTTGGGGATGACGACGGGCTCGTTGCCCTCCATCACCGCTACACATGAATTTGTTGTTCCTAAGTCAATTCCAATGATTTTTCCCATTTTTGTATGTTTTTTATTGTTACTAATTCTTTTTGCTTCGCAGTCCCATTTTTGGACGCGGCAATAATTTAGCAACAACTGTGCCAAAAATAAATGTCAGTGATTCTCAAGGAGAAAACCACTGACATTTTGGCATTAAACATGACACGGAAGCTTATCCCTCAATCCGGTTTTTCAGGAACGCCGTGCAGTCTTCGAAAGTCTCGAAGGTGTGCTGTTCGGGGACGAGTTCGGGGATAACCTTCATGGTTTTGAGCATGTACATGGGCTGCGGTTGGATGATGGTCATCAACACGAGCACGCCGCGATCCTGCAGCTCTTTGATGGCAGTCTCCATGGCATAGAGGCCGGACTGGTCCATGAAACTGACAAGGCGCATGCGGATGATGACAATCTTGGCATCTTCGGGCACGTCGGTCATCACCTGCTGGAATTTGGTGATGGTGCCGAAGAAAATGGGGCCGTTAAGGCGCTGGATGTAAATCTTGTGCTGCACTTTGTCGGGCATTCCGCCTTCATCCTGCCATGGGCTCTCCTTGTCGAAGTTGGTCATTTCGGCAGAACTGTAGCCGCCCTCCACGAGGTCGCTGGCGCGTTTCATGAAGAGGACGCAGGCAATCACCATGCCGATACCGACCGCCGTGAGCAGATCCACGAAGACGGTGAGCAAGAAGACGATGATGAGCACCACGGCGTCCGCACGCGGGATTTTGGGAAGGTCTTTGAATCCTTTGAAGTCAATGATTCCCCAACCGACGGTGATCAGGATCCCGGCGAGGACAGACAGCGGAACGTAACGCACGAGGCTACCTAAGCCGAGCAACACGGCGAGCAACAGCAGGGAATGGACCATGCCGCTGATCTGTGTGCGACCGCCGCTCTTCACGTTCACGACCGTGCGCATGGTCGCGCCCGCACCGCTGATGCCGCAGAAGAGACCGCTAATGATGTTGCCGATGCCCTGCCCGACAAGCTCGCGGTTGCTGTTGTGATGGGTCTTGGTGATATTGTCGGCCACCACGGAGGTCAGCAGCGTGTCGATGCTGCCCAGACCGGCGAGGGTGAGTCCCGGGATAATCGAGGCCTTCAGCACTGCGCCCCAGTCGAGGCCCGCCAAATCCAGACCTTCCTTGGCGAATACCGGCATCGGGAATCCGGCGGGAATTTGACCGATGAGCAACTTCTCATCCATATTGAGGAAAAGCGAGATCACGGTCATCACTAACAACGCCACCAGCGTGGATGGGATCTTCTTGGTTATCAACGGGAAAAGGTAGACGATGGCGATGGTTCCCAGACCGAGGGCCAATGCGGTGAACGAAACGCCGCCCGACACCCGCTCGGGGAATTGCGTAATCATATCAATTACCAGAACCGGTGATTTACAGCCGATTAGCGGATAAAGCTGTTGGATGATGATGATGACGCCGATACCGCTCATGAAGCCCGACAAAACGGGGTAGGGGATGTAGCGCACATATTTGCCGATCTTCATGATACCGAACAGAATCTGGAAAATACCGCAGAAGAGTCCGGCGAGCGACATGCTGATGAGCACCGCGCTCATGGAGTGTTGGGCCGCCCAAACGCCGCTGAGCAGCGAGGCGGTGATGACGGTCATCGGGCCTGTGGGACCGCTGATTTGCGAGTGGGTGCCGCCGAACAGCGAAGCGAAGAATCCCAAGAAGGTCGCGCCGACGAGACCTGCGAGCGCACCCATGGAGCTGGCGGCGGGGTCGTCGATGCCCCCGAACGCCTGGATGCCGAATGCCAATGCGAGCGGCAACGCCACGATGCCCGCGGTGATGCCGCCAAATATGTCACCTTTGATGTTGTCAGTCTTGATAAATGCCATAGGTTTATTTGGTTTATAATCAATGAATTAACAAAAATCGAAATTGGCGGCAAAGATATATATTTTACGGATATACAAGAAGATGAAATTCCAGGCATTTCGGAGACGCAAAATTTTGCGTCTCTACACCATGCATCTATCGTTCCCGCCTCTCTATCACCTCCTTCAGCTTGTACCGGTCCCCTGTTGCGGGTCCAATGGCGTTGATGAACTGGATATCATAACCAGGCGTGTCGTGGCCCCAACGCTGGAAATTGCCGTCCTTGTCAACCTTGCGCACCACCTGGTCGTTGTATCTGACAATCAGGAATTTGGCCAGCACGTCCCAA
>Ga0310690_10001437_pt1 | contig 42180 bp, 27 predicted proteins | sample AusTroGonzalo_MG_2_FD_207661 | JGI IMG/M metagenome (GOLD analysis project Ga0310690, IMG submission 207661) | Bovine rumen microbial communities from tropical cattle in Woodstock, Queensland, Australia - Gonzalo_04 (v2) (version 2) | ecosystem: Host-associated > Mammals > Digestive system >... | reverse complement strand
CTGGCGGCTGATACACCAGTCCTTCACGTTCTCCATCCAGTGGGCATAGGTGTTTTTGAATTTGTCAGGATAGAATTGGATTTCGTTGCTCATCACCACGTCCAACGCCGGTTTGGCCAGCTCGCCCATCTTGCAGAACCACTGCATGGAGAGCTTCGGTTCGATGACCTCGTTGGTGCGCTCGGAGAATCCAACCTTGTTGACATAATCCTCGATTTTCACCAGACTGCCGGCCTCTTCCAACATCGGGATGATGGCCTTACGGGCCTCAAAACGGTCCACACCCACCAAAAATTGGGCATTTTCGTTCAATGTACCGTTGTCATTGAAGATATTGATGGTGTCAAGATGGTATTTGATGCCAAGATTGTAGTCGTTGATGTCGTGTGCCGGCGTGATTTTGAGGGCACCGGTACCGAACTCGCGTTCCACATATTCGTCGTAAATGAGCGGAATGGAACGGTTGACAATGGGCACGATAGCGCGTTTGCCCTTGTATTTGGCGTAACGTTCGTCGTCGGGGTGCATACAGATGGCCGTATCGCCGAGGATGGTCTCGGGACGCGTGGTGGCGATGGTGATGTACTCACCGGGCTCGCCCTCGATGGCATAGCGCACGTAGTAGAGCTTGGATTGCAGCTCTTTATAGACGACCTCCTCATCGGAGACGGCGGTCAGGGCCTTGGGGTCCCAGTTGACCATGCGGACGCCGCGGTAGATTTTGCCTTTGTTGTAAAGATCCACAAACACCTCGATGACAGATTCGGAAAGGTCCTCGTCCATGGTGAACTTGGTGCGATCCCAGTCGCAGGAGGCGCCCAGCTTACGCAACTGTTGCAGGATGATGCCGCCGTGTTTCTCCTTCCACTGCCAGGCGTATTTCAAGAATTCCTCGCGGGTAAGATCCTTTTTGTCAATGCCTTGTTCTTTCAGGAAGTTTACCACTTTGGCTTCGGTGGCGATGGAGGCGTGGTCGGTGCCGGGGACCCACACGGCGTTGAAGCCGTTCATGCGGGCGCGGCGGATCAGCACGTCCTGGATGGTGTTGTTGAGCATGTGGCCCATGTGCAACACGCCGGTGACATTTGGCGGCGGGATGACGATGGTGTAGGCCGGACGATTGTCAGGCTCGGAGTGAAACATACGGTGCTCGGTCCAGAATGCATACCATTTGTCCTCCACCACGGTGGGATCGTATTTCGTTGCTAATTCCATGTGTGATAAACTTTATTTTTCTTATTATCAATTTATTATAGAATAAAAACAGGTATTTTCCCTATTCTTATTCTCCTGTTTAAAACAAGGTTGCAAAAATAGTAAAAATGTGGCGAAAAATGTATCTTTGCCGCCCACATTCTAAATGTTGAAATATGGAGGATATTCGCAACCTATCGCTTCCCCAATTGGAGGATTTCATCGCATCTGTTTCCGAAAAAAAATTCCGGGCCGGTCAAATCTGGCAGTGGCTTTGGCAGCGGGGTGCCGGCAGTTTTGATGAGATGACGAACGTGTCGGCAGCGTTGCGCGCGCGTCTGGCGGAGAGCTTTACATTCCATCGGGCCGAAATCGCGCAAGAGGCACACAGTCGCGACAAGACTTCCAAGTTCGCCTTCCGCTTATGGGACGGCAAGATGGTGGAAGGCGTGCTGATACCTTCCAACGGGCGCGTTACCGCGTGCGTCTCCTCCCAGGTGGGCTGTCCGCTGCGCTGCACATTCTGCGCCACCGGCACGATGGGCTTCATCCGCAACCTGCATTACAGTGAGATTGTAGACGAATATGTGCTGATGGACCGTCGCGCCCGCGAGCTGTACGACAACGGCATCTCCAACATCGTATTCATGGGCATGGGCGAGCCATTGCTTAATTTCGACAACGTGATGACGGCCATTGACAAGCTCACCGACCCGAAAGGGTTCGGCCTGTCGCCCACGCGCATCACGCTCTCCACGGCGGGCATCATCAAAGGGATAAAAGCGTTGGCTGACAGAAATTTCCCCTGCGGGTTGGCTGTGTCGCTGCATAGTGCCGAGCCGGCGGTGCGCGAGGTGCTGATGCCCGTCACGGAACGCAACAACCTGCATGACCTGCAGGCGGCCCTGCAGTATTATCACCAGAAAACCGGCGACCGCATCACCTTCGAGTACCTGCTGCTATCCAAGGTGAACGACAGCATGCAGGCCGCCGAAAAACTGGCCCGCTACTGTCGGCCTTTCCCCGTAAAAATCAATATTATAGAGTATAATGAAACGGAAGAGGGCCTCTACCACCGCTCCTACCCCAACCAGCGGGAAAGTTTCATCGAATATCTACAGAAGTGCAACATGATCGTGAATGTACGCCAGAGCCGTGGCCGCGACATCGATGCCGCCTGCGGACAACTGATAAAAAATCAGAACCGCTAATTCGTGCGAATTTGCTACCTTTGCAGCCCCAAAAAAGTCAACAATAATACACCAATTTATATGGAAAGATTATCAAAAAGAGTTACTACAATGGCCGCATCGGAAACGCTGGCCATGACCGCGTTGGCACGCGAACTGAAGGAAAAGGGAAAAGATGTCATCAGCCTGAGTATCGGGGAGCCGGACTTCAACACGCCGGAAACCGTAAAGGAATACGCCAAGCAGGCCATTGACGACAATTTCACCCATTATCCGCCAGTTCCGGGTTATGCCGATCTGCTGAAAGCCATCAGCCACAAGTTCAAACGTGACAACAACCTGGATTACGACACAAAGCAGATCGTGGTGTCCACAGGAGGAAAACAATCCATCTATCAGGTTGTTATGGCATTAGTGAATCCTGGCGACGAGGTTGTCATCCCCACCCCATATTGGGTTTCCTATCGCGCCATCGTTGAGATGGCAGAGGGTAAATGCGTGTATATCCCGGCCAAGCTGGAAAATGATTTCAAGATCACGCCCGAGCAGCTGGAGGCCGCCATCACGCCCAACACCAAGCTGATGATGTTCAGCAGCCCGTCCAACCCCACGGGCATGGTTTACACCAAGGAGGAGTTGCGCGCCATTGCCGAGGTGGTGGCCAAGCATCCGCAGATGATGATCATGTCGGATGAGATTTACGAGCACATCAACTTTGTGGGCGGTCACGAGAGTATTGCCCAATTCGATTTTATTAAGGATCAGGTGGTTACCGTTAATGGTGTGGCTAAAGGCTTCGCCATGACGGGCTGGCGTATCGGTTTCATCGGTGCTCCCGTGGATGTGGCCAAAGCCTGCGGCAAGCTGCAGGGTCAGATCACGTCCGCCACGGGTTCCATTTCGCAGCGTGCCGCCTTGCGCGCCATGGAGATGGATCCGAAGACCTCCGAAGACATCATCAGTATGCGCAATATCTTCAAACAGCGCCGCGATTTAGTATTCGGTCTCTTGCAGGAGATTCCCGGCTTTGAAGTAAGAATGCCCCAGGGCGCGTTCTATTTCTTCCCCAAGGTCAACACGCTGTATGGCAAGCAGGTGCCTGCTGACTCGGAGTTCGCCAAAGAGTACGGCAAGACCGTCATCGGCGATTCCAAGGATCTGGCCTTCTACCTGCTTTTGGATGCCGGTGTCTCCACCGTGCAGGGCAGCGCCTTTGGCGACAACGACTGTATCCGTCTCTCCTACGCCACCTCGGAGGAGAAACTCAAAGAGGCCTGCCGCCGCATCAAGGCTGCTGTAGAGGCGTTGAGATAATGATTTTAAGTATAGGATTTTAAAAAGGGCGTACCGCTTTGGCGGCACGCCCTTTTTTGGGGATTATTTAGGCGCACGGCCGTGCGCCTCACAGATGGATTTATTTCGCTTGAATATTCTTGCCGCAGTCGTCCACAATCATCTTATACCACTCCTCGCGGTATTTCGGCTGGTCGGGGAAGGCGCTTTGCGGAATCTTCGTGTCCGAGACCTTGAACTTGCCGTTCTCCTCTTTCTTCACGTTTCCGTCGTGGTATTTCACCAACAGATAGATGAAGAGGTCGTTCCAGTCGGTGCACACCTTCTTGGCAGCGTCGTTGGAGTAGCGGTTGAGTTCCTTGCGGGCCTTGTCGGGGTTGTTTTCGCAGAGGTCTTTCATAGAAGATGCCATGTTGTTGATGTCTTTCACGAACTTGCCCTCCCAGTAAGCCTGCTTTTCATTCACGTGCTTGATCATGTCGCAGTAGCGGGAATAGACGAAGTTGCTGACCTTGGTGAAGGTCCAGAAGGCGGCGGTGTTGGAATATTCCACCATGGAGCCGTTGCCTTGCTCGTATTCCTTCGGGATTTCGGTGATGCCGCAGAACATGGGTACATAGCAGCAGCTGGCGGCATCGTCCACGCCGAACCAGAAGATGCCTCCGAACCAGTTGGGCAGCCAGCTACGGCATTGGGCCACGAAGGAGAAGCCGGTCTGCTGGGTGGCGGTGGCGCGCTCGTGTATGTAGCCCTTGCCGTTGTATTCCCAGGTCATCGGACGCCAGCGGTACGGACATTTGAACGGGCCGGCACCGAGGTCGTTGGTCATGTCCATGGAGGTGCCCTCGAAATGGTCGCGCATCATCTGCATCATAAACTGCGCATCAATTTTGCTCTTGTCGGCAGGCTTGATCCACAGCGGGAAGCGGTGCTTGAGATTGTCGCCGCGGGCGTAATCCTCATACTGGGCCATTTCGGCATGGTTGCAATGGTTGAAGAAAGCCCACACACGCGCTTCACAGAAGCGGGCACCGTCGAAATTGATGGGGTTGTAGGTGTCGCAGAAGCTGAAATCGGCATCCGGAGCCTGCTTTGGGTCATTCGGATAGAGACCCTTCATTCTGGCAAACGAAATGACATCGTAGGAATAGACAGTCTCCACAGTAGGCAGGAAAATCTTGTCCAGCTCCTTGCTGGTGATGGAGGTCTTGCCGTCACGCAGCGGGAAGGTGGAGATGCGCGACTGGTTGGCATGGCCGCTGATGTATCCGTCGGGGATGCGGCGGGCCACCCACACGGCGCCGTTACTCCAGCCCTTCACGATTTTGCCCTTGGCATCCAGCATCTTCTCGCCCTTGCCGATGAGGTCCATGACCCATGCCTCGTTGGGATCCACGATGGAGAACGACTCGCCCTCGCTGGCGTAGCCGTAGGTGTCCATCAGTTCGGCAATGACCTTGATGGCCTCACGGGCGTTCTTGGCCCGTTGCAACGCGATGTAAATCAAGGAGCCGTAGTCGATCATGCCCTGACCCTGTTCCAGCTCTTCGATGCCGCCGTAGGTGGTCTCGCCGATGGCCAACTGCCATTCATTCATGTTGCCGATGACCGAATAGGTATGAGCCACTTGTGGAATTTGGCCCAGCAGCTTGCCAGTGTCCCATTCGATAACATCCATCATGGTGCCGGCGGGATAGTCCTTGGCGGGACGATAATAGAGTTCGCCGTACAGCTGATGCGAGTCGGCGGCATAGGTGAGGAAACAGGAGCCGTCTTTGCTGGCACCCTTCGTCACAATGAAGTTGGTGCAGGCCATCGAGGTGGTGAATGCCATCAGGCCTAACACAAGGGTGAGTAGAATGGATTTTTTCATAACTTGCTTTTTTATTGATTATTAATAATGATTCGTATGTATCACTCCACGGACAGAATTTTCACAGTCTTCATGCCGGCGGGGAGCTGTATGTCGAAGATGTCGTTCGGATGGTGGCCGAACAGGGCCTTGGCCATCGGGGAGGTGAAGGGCACTTTGCCTTTGGAGGCGACGGCCTCGTCTACGCCAGTGATCTGGATGCTTATCTCCTGTCCGTTCATGCGCATGGCCACGGTGGAGCCGAACGCAATCTCGCCCGTCTTCTTGGGTTCCATCACCTTGGCGATTTTGATGCGGTTTTCTAAAAGTTCTAACTTGGCGTTGAGGAAGTTGCGGGTCACGCGGGCATCGGTCTCCTGCCCGTCGGTGCGGATGCTGTCACGCTCGCGCAACAACTCCTCCCGCTCCTGCAGCAGCTGCTCCATGCCGGCGGGTGTCACATAGTTGACTACCCCTGCAGGCAGGAAAGCACGCGGCGGCACCAACGGAACCTCTTCATGATCACCTTCTTTTACAAATCCCCTGCTCATAAGCCATTACATGAATTTCCGACGTAAAAGGTCGCACAAAGCCAAATAGGCGGTGGAGGTGGAATCCCAGAAATACTGCTTCTTGTAATTCTCCAGACAGTCGAATGCCGCCTCCATATTGGCGCACTGGTTGAGCTTTTGGATGGCTGTGCTGAACTCCTCGCCCCGGTTTTGGAACAACTCCTTGATGAATGTGAACTTGTCGTTGATGGAGATGGCCTTCGTCAGGTCGTGGACTTTCGCGTGCTGGAATTGCGCACTCAGGGAACGGTCCTCCTTTTGCTCGTTGAACAGGTCGTTCAGCGAACGTTGGGGGGCGGCTGCCGATATGGAAGGTTTCTCCGCCGGCTTGGCCGGTTGTGCGGGTGTTTCGGGTTCGGGTTTTGATGGAGCCGCAGGAGCCGGTTTGGCTACGGGAGCTTTTGGGGCCGGTTCGGGCTGCTCATGCCGTTTGGGCCGTGGGATGAATTGCAACAAATCATCCTCTTCGTTGGAGAACAGGGATTCCGGCTCTATCTGGTCGTCGCGTTTGGGCTTGGAGGTGGGCACCCGTTCAGCGATTGAGGGGCGCGCAGGCTCAGCTACCACTTTCCCCTCTTCCGGTTGCGGCGCTACTGCTTCCGGCAGGACAGGCGTTTCCTCAGGTTTCGGCATTTCCTTTTCAGGTTCTGCCGGTTTCTCTTCCGCTTGCGGCGTTACTGTTTCCGGCTGCGGAATATCTTCTTTCACGTCGTCCACAATCTGCACATCAACAGGCTCCTCCTCCTTCGGCTGGTAGCTTTCGTGTTCCGTGTCGAAAAAGAGGTCCACATCCTCCTTCAAGCCCGAATGCACGGCATATTCGCGAGGCTCTTCCTGCACTTGCGGTTCCGGTTCGGGAACTTGCGGCGCTGCCGGAACGGGAGTTTCCACCACCGTTTCCGGCTCCGACGACGTCTCCTGAAACTCCTTTTTCGTCTGCAATTCCACATAAATGTGACGAAGTCGCTCTAAAACGGCATCCCGCTCAATGGGGGGCATGACGGACATTTCGCCACATATAAGTTCAAGGTTGTCAAGAATTTCGATGATTTGTGCAAAACTATTCTGCATTTTAGTAGGAATTAATGGTTGTTGGAAAGACAAATTATTATAATTTTGCCGTTCCGAAAAAACGGACAAAAATACAAAATTCTTTAATCGAAACAGGCGCATGTTTTTAGAAAATAAAGCGAGTAGAAATAATCAACGGGGATGGATTGAGGTGATATGCGGGTCGATGTTTTCCGGCAAGACGGAGGAGTTGCTCCGGCGCATCCGCCGCGCGCAGTTTGCCAACCAGCAGATCGAGCTCTTCAAGCCCGCCATCGACACCCGGTACGACGAGGTGGATGTGGTGTCGCATGATGAGGCCTCCATGGTTTCCACACCCGTCCACAACTCCTCGGAGATTCTGCTGTATGTGAATATGGAATCCGTACAGGTGGTGGCCATCGATGAAATACAATTCTTCGATGAAGGCATCATAGATGTGTGCAATACGTTGGCTAACGCGGGTATCCGTGTGATTGTCAGCGGGTTGGATATGGATTATTTGGGCAATCCCTTCGGACCGATGCCGAAGCTGATGGCGGTGGCGGAGTATGTGAGCAAACAGCACGCCATCTGCACCCATTGCGGCGACTTGGCCCAATACTCCCATCGTATTGTGGCCGGCGACGGACAAGTGCTTTTAGGCGAGAAAGAGGCATATGAGCCCCTTTGTCGCCATTGTTTTAATGAAGCTTTGAAAAAAGAAAACCGGTAAACTACCGGTTGTTAAGCCATTGCATCACATTCTGGTAGATCCGGTCGGCGGCGTTTTCGGTGTCAGCCGGCACGAATTTCTCCCCGGTGATGTTCTCATACAATTCTATGTAACGTTCCGTGATGCCCTTCACCACTTCGGGTGTCATTTCCGGCACCTGCTGTCCCTCCTGACCCTGGAATCCGTTGGCCATCAGCCACTCACGCACAAACTCCTTTGACAATTGCTTTTGAGGTTTGCCCTGGGCGAAATTCTCTTCGTATCCTTTCGCATAGAAATAACGGGAAGAGTCGGGCGTGTGGATTTCGTCGATGAGGTATATTTTTCCATTGGCCTTACCGAACTCGTATTTGGTGTCCACTAAGATGAGGCCCTGCTTGGCGGCCATTTCCGTGCCGCGCTGGAAGAGCTTTATGGTGTAATCTTCAATAACAGCGTAATCTTCCGGACTGACAAGACCTTTGGCCAGAATCTCCTCTTTGGAAATGTCGGCATCATGCTCGCCCTGTTCGGCCTTGGTGGTGGGGGTGATGATGGGGGTTGGGAATTTCTGGTTCTCGCGCATCCCTTCGGGCAGAATGTTGCCACACAGGTTGCGACCGCCGTTCTTGTAGAAACGCCAGGCGCTGCCGCACAGGTAGCCGCGCACAATCATCTCCACTGGAAAACCTTGGCAAAGCACGCCCACCGTCACCATCGGGTCGGGGGTGGCTAACTTCCAGTTGGGGCAGATGTCGGCGGTGGCATCCAAGAAACGGGCGGCAATCTGATTCAGAATCTGACCCTTGCAGGGAATGCCCTCAGGCAGGATGACGTCAAAGGCGGAGATGCGGTCCGATGCGACCATGGCTAACACCTCGTCATTAATATTATACACATCGCGGACTTTGCCGTGATAAACACTTTTCTGATTCGGGAAATTGAATTCTGTATGGGTAATAGCTGCCATTGTGTAAGGATTTTAAAGACGGGCGCAAAGATACGATTAAAATTGTATCTTTGCACCTCTTAAAACCAGCAATTTTATGACTTCTTCTGAAATTCGCAACGCATTTTTGCAATTCTTTAATTCCAAAGAACATACCATCGTCCCCTCCGCCCCGATGGTCATCAAAAACGACCCCACACTGATGTTCACCAACGCCGGCATGAACCAGTTTAAGGATATCTTTTTAGGCAACCAGAAACCGGAACATACCCGCGTGGCCGACTCGCAGAAATGTCTGCGCGTGTCGGGCAAGCACAACGACCTGGAAGAGGTGGGCCGCGACACGTACCACCACACTATGTTCGAGATGCTCGGCAATTGGTCGTTTGGTGATTATTTCAAAAAAGAGGCCATTGCCTACGCGTGGGAATTCCTCACAGAGGTGATGAAATTGGACAAAAACCGCTTGTATGCCACTGTTTTCCAAGGCGATGAAAAAGATGGCACCGAGTTTGACCAGGAGGCTTACGACTTTTGGAAGGAGCATCTTCCTGAAGACCGCATCTTGAAAGGCAACAAAAAAGACAACTTCTGGGAAATGGGTGACACCGGCCCGTGCGGTCCCTGCTCGGAAATCCACATCGACCTGCGCGATGATGCCGAACGCGCCAAGGTGCCCGGCCACGAGTTGGTCAACAAGGACAACCCACTGGTGATTGAGATTTGGAACCTCGTGTTCATGCAGTTCAACCGTGTAGCCTCCGGCGAGTTGAAGCCGCTGGCAGCGAAGCATGTGGATACCGGTATGGGCTTCGAGCGCCTCTGCATGGCGGTGCAGAACAAGAAATCAAACTATGATACGGATGTGTTTCAGCCTATCATCCAAAAGATTGCCGTCAGCGCCAATGTCCGCTATGGTGACAAGACGGAGACGGACATTGCCCTGCGCGTGGTGGCCGACCACCTGCGGGCCGTGAGCTTCGCCATCGCCGACGGCCAGCTGCCCTCCAACACAGGTGCTGGCTACGTCATCCGCCGCATCCTCCGCCGCGCCATCCGCTACGGCTTCACCTTCTTGGGATTCAAGGATCCCTTCATGTACAGCCTTGTCCCGGACCTCGTGGCCCAGATGGGACACCAGTTTCCCGAGCTGCAGCGGCAGCAGGAACTTATCCAGCGCATCATGCTGGAAGAAGAGCAATCATTCCTGAAGACATTGGCCAAGGGCATCAACCGCTTTGAAGAGTATGTGGCCAAGTCCAATAGTGACCAAATTGACGGTGACTTCGCCTTCGAATTGTTCGACACCTACGGATTTCCCGTGGACCTCACGCAGCTGTTAGCTTCCGAAAAGGGCAAGACCGTGGATATGGAGGGCTTCCAACGCGGCCTGCAACAGCAGAAGGAACGCTCACGCGCCGCCGCCGCCGTTACCACCGACGACTGGGTGGAGCTGATCCATACGGATACCCCGACCCAATTTGTTGGTTATCACGAAGATCAATGCAAATGTCGCGTGGTGAAGTACCGGAAAGTGTCGGCCAAGGGCAAGAGCTATTTCCAAGTGGTGCTGGACAAAACGCCCTTCTACGCTGAGTCTGGCGGCCAGGTGGGCGACACCGGAACACTGGAGGGTGTAAACGACGCTGTTGAGGTTTACAACACCACCAAAGAGAATAATCTGACCATTCATCATACGGCCCGTCTGCCTGAAAACATGGAGGCTCCGATGACCGCCAAGATTGACGTGGTCAAGCGCCAGATGACGGCTAACAACCACTCCGCCACGCACTTGCTGGACCATGCGTTGCGGGCAGTCCTCGGCACCCATGTGGAGCAGAAGGGTTCGATGGTGGCTTCCGACCGTCTGCGTTTCGACTTCTCGCATTTCGCCAAGATGACGGATGAGGAAATCATTCAAACGGAAAAGATGGTGAACATGCTGATTCGCAAGAACCTGCCGTTGCAGGAGCATGTTGACATCCCCATTGAGGAGGCGCGGGCCAAAGGAGCCATCGCCCTGTTTGGCGAAAAATACGGCAAGTTCGTGCGGGTGATCCAGTTCGGCGATGCCGTGGAGTTGTGCGGAGGCACGCACACGTCCGCCACCGGCAACATCGGGTTCTTCAAGATTGTGTCAGAAGGGGCCGTGGCCGCCGGCGTGCGCCGTATTGAGGCCGTCACAGGCACCGCCGCAGAGGCCATCGTGTATGCCAACCAGGACCTCATCAAACATATCAAGGAGATGCTCGGATCCAACAACCTCGAACAAGCTATCCAGAAACTCACCAACGACAATCTGCAATACCGTCATAAGATCGAGGGTTTTGAAAAACAGAAAGTGTTGGATTTCTGCAAGGAATCCGAACAGGCGGCCGAGTATGTCAATGGTGTCCAGGTGATTGCACAGACAACCACGTTCAGTCCCGAAATACTGCGCAATGCTGCGTTTATGCTGCGACTGCGGCCAAACCGTGTCGTGGTGTTGGGCAGCGTGTTTGACAACAAGCCGAACCTCGTGGTGGCGGTTTCCGATGATTTGGTGGGTCGCTTTGAGGCTCCGAAGTTAGTGCGTGCTGCCGGCAAGCTCATCCAGGGTGGCGGCGGCGGACAACCCACGCTTTCCATGGCGGGCGGCAAAAACCCCGCCGGCGTGCCCGATGCCGTTCAAGAGGTGTTACGCCTTATTGAGGAAGGCTAAAGAGATAGGACATATCCACATCATTCAACAGCTCCATCCCGCGTTCCGTCAGCAAGGGAAGGAGCAGGTAGCGGATTATCTGTTCCTGATTCGCCCCCCAATCCTCTTCCACACATACATTGTGCAGGAAAAAGATGGAATATAAGGGTATATTGATATCCTCTTGGAAATGATATTGTCGTATTCCCTTTTGAATCAATGTGTTCAAAATGCTCATAAAGGGAGAATCGTCTGTGGTGAAGAGCTTGTGCTGGAGCGCATACTGGAAAAAGGTCCCTTCGGTTTCCCGGATGTTGCGCATCTCCCAAACAAACAACAGCAGTTCCTCCACCGGATGGTTACATTCCAGGCTTTTTTCACGGATGCGCTCCTGAATGCACGTGTGCCAGAACTGCCGCGCAATCTCCACCGATTGGGCTTTCCCCTCATAACGGTTGAAGAAGGTTTTGCGGCTGATGCCCATGCCGGCAACAATCTCATCGGTTGTATGGTCGAAACCGTTTTTGAGATAATAGTGGAAAATATCGAACGTCTTCTGTTGATTCAGTGGTCGTTTCATGGCTAATGTAATTAGTTGGATTTTGAAAGATGTTTCACCACTTCGGATTCCATCATGCTGTGGAGGTCAACAGCCTTAACCTGTTTTCCGTCATGCACATAAAGGAATGTTGGGAATTTCCCGTTCACCACTTCAATAGCAGTGAAGGGATCGATGGTGACATACCGGAAATGGGTGGCGCCACTCTCTTCCTTGAATTTTGGAATGCTCTCCTCCTTGCCCCAGATGAAGAAGATGACCTTGTTGGTGTCCAAATGGTTGTTTTCAACGATGGAATTGAGTTTTTTGCCGCCGGTTTTACAATATTGGCATCCGGCAGCCACATAACCTAAGATATAATTGCCGTCATCAATATCCAAAGACAGTGCAATGGTATCCTGCATGAATTCCTCAAAACGGGGCTCGTTGATGGATTTTCCGTCGCGATCAAAAAGATTCCATATGGAGTCCATGGGGAACAGGGCGAAGGGCACAGCGAAGGCGGCCACGGCTAACACAATCCCAACGGCTTTCCAACCTTTGAATCGGGCGGGCTCCTCTTTCCGTATCAGCAGCATCAACGCCATGGTTATGACGTTCTTGAGGATGGACCAGGTGGGATTCAGCTCCACTAACTCGCCCATACAATGGCAGTTGGCATCTTTCCGGAAAAGGGCCACATAAATCAGCAGGAGGGTAAAACCCACCAGCATGACCATCGTTGTCCACCAGACGGGTTTGTACAGGATTTTCAGGATGAGAAAGGCCCCTAACAGCAGCTCGGCCATAATCACCAGGCGCGCTATCACGGTGCATAACAGATAGTTGAACAGATGGAAACTGTAAATGTACAGCTCGAAACTGTCGATGGAGAGCAGTTTCAGGATGCCTGTGGTGATGAAGAAGGCGCCAATCAGCAGGCGGAGCACAATCTTCAGCACGCGCACCGGCTGCCAGCGGCGGGTAACCTCTTCGGGTTGGCTGTCATGGCCATATTCTGTTACGGGTTTTTGGATGATTTCATTCATAAGTATCAATCAATAAAATTGTTGTTTTCTGATTCGGCATGATTGCCTCAGCATAGAGCGGTTAGGAATCCCGTTGTAGTTTTTTTATCTTATGGTTTTGGTGCAGCTGTGAAAGCTCGCCGAAATTCAAGCCAAGGTTGAAGCAGTTGGGGGTGGCTCCAGGCGCATAGTGCAGCCGTGCGAAGCCAATGCTGATACCTTTCACTTGGATGTTGAAACCGTAAGAGAATCCTGCTAAAGAGCGACGGGCTATGATTTTCATCTCCTGATGGATATCATGGTTATAGGCGACCTGTAACGAAAAATATTTGGATGGCTCTATTTCAATACCGAACACGAAATGCCGGAAAAAATTGTCAAAAAACTGCGCTGCCTTGGAAGGATAGATAAGCTCGTTGGTGAAAGCATCTGTCTCTAAAAACGGGTTTTCTTTGCCATAATAGTTCATTTTCCATCGGTAGAGGTCGTGCAGGGAGATATGGTAGCGGATGGGTACATGTTTGAGGCGCTGGGAGAGGGCAAACTGGATATCGAAGGGCGGGACTCCCACTTTCCCGGGGGCGAAGGTTTTCATCTCCGAACCGATATTCTTGACTAACAAAGTTAAAGATAGATTCTTGTCGGGATGATGGTAGCTGCCAGCCACATCCACGGCCATGCCGAAGGAACTATATCGCTCGTAGGTACAATAGATTAGCTTCCAGTTGGCCCCGATAGTGAAGTTAGGGGATAGCTCGCGCCCCCAGCCTAAGGCGAGGGCAAAGTCACCAGCGTAAAACGGACCTGTTTCCACTCCGGCTTCCGTGGCACCTTGGAACTTTCCGTACCCCACATGCATCATGGAAGCGGTGAAACTACCCGCTTTCGGGAATGTGTAAGAATAAAGAGCCGAGGCGTAACAGGTGTTGGCAAAATAGTCGGTGATGTTCATCGACAGGGTGTTGCTGTGTCTCTCCCCGATATACGATGGGTTCATCCCAATCAGGGAGGCATCCTCATCATAAACGGAAATCAGATTTCCACCCAACGCCATCTGCCGTGCCGAATAGCTGAAATTGAGAAAATTGTAAATCATCCGCCCGCCCGTCTGTGCGGCACCCTGAAGGGCCATGACGAACAAAACCAGTATAACGGCGATATGTTTTCTCTTCATTTCAGTCATTGTATTCAAAGCCAACCAGACAGTCGGTTATGGCGGGCAAAAATACAAAAAAATTTTTCGTATTTTTGTCACCCTCAAAATACAACAACAAAAGCGACAACCATGACGGCAGGTCACGACATATTGCAAACTCCCATCGAATACCTGAAAGGGGTGGGGCCGAAGCGTGCGGAGGTGTTCCGCAAGGAGTTCGACATCCACACCTTTGACGACCTGCTGCATTATTATCCCTACCGTCATGTGGACAAGTCGCAGGTTTTCAAGGTGTCCGACATTGTGGAGGACGGCAGCTACATCCAGTTGCGCGGGCGCATCTCGAACCTGCAGGTGGTGGGTCAGCAGCGCGGCAAACGCCTCACCGCCCAGTTCACCGACGAGAGCGGCACCTTGGAGCTGGTTTGGTTCAATGGTATCAAATGGGTGCAGGAACTGTTGCAGAAAAAGCACGAGTTCATCATCTTCGGGAAACCCACGCTCTATTACGGGCATTGGAACATGACACACCCGGAACTGATAGATCCCAACGCCCAGCAGGAATCGCAAGTGCCGATGGCATTCATGCCGTTGTACAACACCTCCGACCTTGCCAAGAAAAAAACCTTGGATTCCAAGGCGTTGGCCAAAATCATCGCCACCCTGCTACCCATCGTCCACGATGTGATTCCCGAAACCCTGCCAGAGGAGTTGCTCCGCCAGCTGCACCTGATGCCCTTGCGCGACGCGCTCTGCCAGATTCACTACCCCGAAAGCCACGAGCAGTTGTCGCGCGCCACCCTGCGCCTCAAATTCGACGAGCTTTTCTTCCTTCAGCTCAAGATGCTGAAGCTGAAACAGATCAACACACAAAAGACCCTCGGTCACCGTTTTACGACCGTGGGGCATTATTTTAACACTTTTTATAAAAACTATCTGCCCTTCGAGCTGACAAATGCCCAGAAGCGGGTCATCCGCGAAATTCGTGCCGACCTGGGTAGCGGGCACCAGATGAACCGGCTGCTGCAAGGCGACGTGGGCAGCGGGAAAACCATCATCGCCCTTTTTATCATGCTGATAGCCAAGGACAACGGATTCCAGTCCTGCCTGATGGCGCCCACGGAGATTTTAGCCACCCAGCATTACGACAAAATCAGCCGGCAGTTAGCACCCTTGGGGTTGCGGGTGGAGTTCCTGTCCGGGTCCACCAAGACCGCCAAGCGGCGGCAGATATTGGAAGGCCTGCAGAACGGCGATGTCGATATCCTGATCGGCACCCACGCCCTGATAGAGGACAACGTGCAGTTCCACAACCTCGGCTTGGTGGTGATTGACGAGCAGCACCGCTTCGGGGTGGAGCAGCGTGCCAAGCTATGGCGCAAGAGTGCCACTCCGCCGCACATCCTTGTGATGACGGCCACCCCCATCCCCCGCACATTAGCTATGACCCTCTACGGCGACCTTGACGTGTCGGTCATTGACGAACTGCCTTCGGGCCGCAAACCTATCGTCACCAAACACCTGTACGAAAAGGACCGCCTGCGGCTGTTCGGATTCATGAAAGAGCAAATTGCCGAAGGCCGGCAAGTCTTCGTGGTCTATCCGCTGATTCAGGAATCAGAAAAGATGGACTTGTTGGACCTGATGGCGGGCTACGAGGCCATGGAGCGCGACTTTCCGCTGCCCCAGTACGCCATCGGCGTGGTGCACGGCAAGATGAAACCGGAGGTGAAAGACTACGAGATGCAGCGGTTCGCCCGCAACGAAACACAGATTCTGCTCTCCACCACTGTCATCGAGGTGGGCATTGACGTGCCCAACGCCACCGTGATGGTGATTGAGAATGCCGAGCGCTTCGGTCTTTCGCAGCTGCACCAGCTGCGCGGACGTGTGGGGCGCGGCGGCAACCAGTCGTTCTGCATCCTCATGTCCAAATATGAACTCACCACCGACAGCCGCAAACGCCTCAACGCCATGGTGCAGACCAACGACGGCTTTGAGATTGCCAACTTCGACCTACAGCTGCGCGGCCCCGGCGACATCCAGGGCACCCAGCAGAGCGGGATGCTCGACTTCAAAATCGCCGACATTTCCAAAGACGAGAAATTAGTAACCTACACCCGCAACTTAGCCATCCAGGTGCTGGATCGCGACCCCGACCTTTCCCTTCCCGAAAACCGCCGACTGGCAGAAAAGGTGTCGCAGCTGATCAGCCGCGACACCAATTGGAGCGTCATTAGCTAAAAAAGGGGGAGATAATATCTGAAACGACGTTTTCACCCTATTTTGAACGGATACGCCATACGCAAACCCACTATGACAATTCGCATCAATCCTTTAGGTGGGATAACCTTTTTTCTTTTTTTCCAAAACAGTGAATATAGGCTATCTCGATTCCCACACAATTGTTTCGATATGTTATTGTACCCCAAGAATTTGCTTGAGGATAGGAATAAAAACCCATCAAACAATCCTTAAAAGAATAATTCATAGTGAGTTTCGCCCGAATAAGATCTGAATAGGGTAATTTATAACATACACCTATGCCAAGTAACAAATCCGCAGATATCATATAAGCGTTTTTTTCAGACCGCAATAACTCATCATCATACACACATTCCAGACCTTCTTCGGTAAGCACATCACAACTATATTTAAACATTCTTGAATATAAATCTTTATGATAAATGCTATAATCGATAGATTCCATTACATTTAACAGGTTGGCTCCCAGAGAAAAACACAGGGCCAACGATGTGTTTCGAAATGGATAATGGAATTCCATTCGGAATAGCCACATGATCTATATAAGAAGAAGAACTGGAAGTTCCTTGTTTAACTTTTAATATTCCGGTAGATAAAATTTCCTCAACCGTTTGAGCACGAATACTATCAATGCTATTTAACATGGTAATTGGTATGAGAATTATAGATCCGTCTTTCCGAAAGCTCTCATGGTAATGATTTTTCAACGCGACAAAGACACAAAATTTTTTCCAAAAAAATATCCTTCCTTTTGATAGATCTGACTAAAATTACCGCTCGAAAGCTTCTTTGAGAAACTCATGGACAACTGGCAGAAATGGTGTTATGCCATCAAGAACATGTGGCAGATGAGGGGAAATGACTTTCCGAAAAATTTGACATCTTCCACGAGTTGTATGAAGATTGTAAACTATCAAAACTGGACGCAATGGAAAAACAGGAGTATGACAAAAAGCGTTTTAGAGTATGAGGATGTAAAAGAAACTATGAAGTTCTACCAAAGGGATGGGGAAGGTTAAAGGCTTCAATGATGGTATGGCTCCCCGTGCAGGATAGTGAAAGCGCGATAAAGCTGTTCGGCGAAGATCAATCGGGTCATGATGTGAGGGAATGTGAGTTTGGAGAGGGCTGCCTGTGCGTTGCCGCGGGCATATACCTCCTCCGAGAAGCCATACGCGCCGCCGATGACAAATACCAGCGTCTTTAGCCCGTTGTTGGCCTGCTGTTGGATAAACTGCGCGAATGCCTTGGAAGTGAATTCTTTACCTCGTTCATCTAATAACACTACAAAATCACCCGCCTCAATTTTTTTCAGAATCTGTTCGCCCTCACGACGCTTTTGCTCCTCCTGCGACAGCGACTTGGTGTTTTTCAAATAGGGAATGGCCACGGGCTCGTACACGGTGTAAAATTGGATTTTCTTGGTATATTGCCGGATGGCGTCATCAAAAACGTCACCATCGGTTTTTCCAATCCACATCAACTTGATTTTCATCGCAGTTATCTTTTTTATAAAACATTATTTTTCTTAAAACAGGGAACTTTTTTTCCGGAGTTCCATTTCCACCTCTAAAAGCAGTTGGCGCAGATTGTCTAACTGTTTAATGGTATAATCTTTAAAATCAGTATCTTTCAAGTACCATTCCGGCAGATTGTCCGGCAGCCAGAGGGAAAGATTGTCATAAAGGGCCTCCTCATCCCGCATCGGATTGTCTTTCTGTTTCTGCCGTAAGAACTGCAGGATGCGCAGGCCGTCGGCTTTCTCATGGAAAGCCTGTTCGAAATGGGGCAGGTCTTTCACATTCTGCCGGATGCTTTGCCAAATGTCGGTAGCGGATGCGGTTTTGTTGCCCGCTTGGAGAAAATGTAAAAAGTCTGTATCTATGGTATGATCAAATAATTCGGGTATGCGATGGTAGGTTCTTTCAATATCATTAAATAATGAATAATGGTAGATGGGGTATGCCGACCAGTTGCCTTTCACCCCTTTGATGATGGCGGGCCCAGTGCCGAAATCCACCCGGTCAGACGGGCGGGCGGCGGGGAAGACGATCTCTTTATTATAAAGTCCTATGGGTGCCATCTTGCGGAATTTCTGCAGCAGGTAGAAGTCCTCGCCGCTTTTCAGGGGGGTGATGCCGCCGATTTTCCGTAGGGCGTTGGCCCGCATGGCGATGGCGGAGCCTAACGCCGTGAATCCGTAGGGCGACCCGATGCGGAGGAGGTTGATGGCGTAGTTGCGCATGTAGCACTCGTAACGCAGGATGGCGCGGTCGGTGGCCTCGTTGCCTGCGAGCGGGTGGTAATAGGGCACGGCAAGGGCTGGGATTTCCGGGCGGCGGGCGAAGGTATGCCGGACGGAAGCCAGATAGCGAGACGAAATGCGCGTGTCGGCATCCAGGCTGACGATGAGGTCATCGCCCGCCGCCACGCTCAAGATTGTATCAAACAGGGTTTTACGCGCCCACCCCACACCGGAATGTTTGTCGTCCCAACCGTTTCCTTTGGAGGATTTGTCTATAATATGCAGGTTGGGCATGGGTAATTGCCGCAGATAGTCCAACAGTTGCGCATTATGCTGGCAAGTGGCCGATTTGTCCGGTATTTGCCAATAGGATTCCGGTTGGTTAACACATACGTAGATATGAAATCGTCCAGCATCTTGCTGTTCGGCAAGGTTTTGGAGGGTCATCGGCAGCTCTTGCCGCTCGTCCATGGCCGGGATGGCCACATAAATGTCAGGATTGTCCATCACTTGACGGTGACAATCACTTCGCGGTTGCGGACGGCCTGATCCCAATCTTCGCGGGCATAGACAAACTTCAGGGTCTGTTTGCCTTTTTCCTTGGCTTCGAATTTCCAGAACAGATTGGAGGAAGCGCCCACCATGCCCACCGGCGCAGAGCTCTCGTAACGTCTGTCCTGCGGGGTTACCACCGTCAGTTCCGGCTCGTTGGTCAGCTGCCACCAGAATCCCGTGGAGGCGTTGGTCAGGAACTCTATTTCAAAGGATTGCCCCTTCTTCACGGTCACCTCGTTGGTCTCCCGATTCAGAATAATCATCTTTTTTTGTGAGGAACAGCCTGTAAGTATGAGCAATAGGGTGCAGATTAGCCAAAACTTTTTCATAATGGTGTGGATTTTTACGCGGCAAAGATACGTTTTTCTCCATAAAAAAGTAGAGACGCAATGCATTGCGTCTCTACAATGTTGGCGGACCGGACGAGACTCGAACTCGCGACCCCATGCGTGACAGGCATGTATTCTAACCAAACTGAACTACCGATCCGTTTGTTTTTAAAACGCTGCAAAAATACACTTTTTTTGGTTTGGCCGTGTTTTTTTAATAATAATTTTTTTAATCGATTAAATTATTATAATACAATGCGTTATAAATTAAAAACGCCAGGTGAGCCCGAAATAGTACAGGAACGGGAGCTGGTAAATGATGTCATTTGTGGTCCGATTTACGTAGAAAACGTTCTTATAGTTATACACATTGGAGAGCGAAATGCTCAATTCCAAAGAGTGGCGTTCGCCTAAGAAGAACTTCTTTTTGGCCCCAATATCCAACCGATGATAGTTCGGCAGACGGGCCTTGTTGTAATCGGCCAGAATGAAGTCCACATCCTCGTTGATGGTCGTGTAGTCGTCGATGATGCCGGACGGCACATAGCTCGGGAAGAAGGCCTGTGTCTGGGTGAACGGAAAGCCGGTGCCGAAGTTCCAGCGTGCGTTAATCTGCCAGGAATGACGTTTCCCGAAAGAGTAGGAAGCCAAAAGGTTGATGTTGTGCCGCCGGTCAAAGTGCGGGAAGTAGTCGATCTTGTCATCCTGTCGTTTTACCCAGCCTAACGAATAGACGAGCCAGACGTAGTAGCCCTTGTTGTCGTATTTCACCGTGATATCGCCACCGTATGCCTTGCCCTTTTCCCAGATGAACTCCTTCTCGTTGTCAAATTGCTTGTAGCGGTTGGCCGAGATCAGCTGGGAAAAATTCTTGAAATAGCCTTCCAGATTGATGGAAATGGTGGGGATGGGGTCGTATTCGAGGCCGAGGATGACATGTTGGGCCTTTTGCAGCCGACTGTCCATTTCCTCATCACGGAATGTTGGGGTCATGTAGGTTTGTTCGGGGGAGGACAGGAATCCTTGGAACAGACTCACCACATCATTGTCGGAAGTGATGGAGATGAGGTTCTGGGAATAGAGACCACCCGCTAATTTCAAACGCAAGTTCTTAAGAATATTATACTTGAAGGCTAATCTGGGTTCGGGCGAAACCTCTCCTAAAGCATAATAGTACTGCAACCGGAAGCTGGGCTCTATAAGGATTTTGTTGCGCCAATTGTATTTGAATTTGGCAAAAATAGACATGTCCGTCGTGTGGTCTTCGATGGTATTTTCCGATCCCAATCGGGAGAAATAGTGGTACATGGTATTGAATCCGACGGCCTCGGCTCCGATCTGAAGCAGACTTTTACCCAAATAGTAGTTGAAGGAGAGATTAAAGGTAAAGCCGTCCATGGAGCTGTTTTTCGGCGTGAACATCTTATCATCCAGCATACAAGCGTAACGGGAATAGGAAAGAGAGCCATCGATGGTGGTGGGTGCGTCGCCGGGCACAATCTGGAAGTTGGCGCCCACACCCCAGTTATTCCAATTATAATCAGCCACTTCGCTGTAATTCACCTGATCGGCGAAACGGAATCCGAACAGATTCAGTTTGGTACCGTTTTGGGTGGCCAACGTCACCTTGCCGTATAAATCCAAGAAGTTATAGGGCAGGCCGGACTCGCCCACGTATGGGTAGAAGAATTTGGAGGCCTGCTGCAAGTACGATCCTTTGGCGGAGAGAATGAAGCTCAAAGAGGTTTTGCGGTCGTTTTTGAGTTTCACAATCGGGCCTTCCAACAAAAGCTGGCCCATGATGTTGCTGAGGTCGATTTTCCCGGACAGGTGTTTCTTGTTGCCGTCGCGGGTTTTGATGTCCATGACGGAGGAGATTCTGCCTCCGAATTCCGCTCCGTAGCCGCCGGTGTAGATGTCGGCGCTGCTCATAATGTCCATGTCGAAGACGGAGAAGATACCGATGGAGTGGAAGGGGTTATAAAGCAGCACGCCGTCTAACAACAGCATGTTCTGCACGGGTGTGCCGCCGCGCACATACAGCTGGCCGCCCTGGTCGCCGGTGGAGATGATGCCCGGCAACACCTGCAAATATTGCGCGAAGTCGGGTTGGCCGCCAATGGAGGGCATCTTGCTCATGTCCTTGGGTGTGACGCTGATGACAGAGGTGCGCGTTTCCTGCTCCTTGCGTTGACCCTCGCCCACAATCTGCACAGCATCCAAGATGGTGGAAGATGGTTTTAAAGAGTATCGCTTGGTGATGGTGGCGTTGTTGCGCACGTCAATAGTGTCGAAAAGATCGGTATAACCCAGATATGAAATCTTCACCACGTATGTTCCCTGCGGGATTTTGTTGATGACAAAAGCCCCTTTTTCATCCGACAAAGCACCGTAGCTGGTGCCTTGCAACAGGATGGTGCAATAAGGAAGCGTTTCACCGTTAGCATCGTCGTAGGTAAATCCCTTTAGCAAAGCTGACTGGGCCGATGTTATTTCAACACAGCAAATTATGACAAGTATAAATAGTAAAAACCGTTTCATTTTATAGGGATAAAAATAAGGCGGCAAAGATACGAAAATTAACGCGCCTGCCAACCGATGTCGTTACGATAGAACAAGTCGGGACAATCCAGCTGTTGAACACCCTTGTAGGCGTCTTGTTTGGCCTCCTCCAAGGTGGATCCTTTGCCTACCACGAAAAGAACACGGCCTCCGTTGGACACCCACGCATCGCCGTCGCGTTTGGTGCCCATGTGAAACACCAATTGGCTGAGTTTTTCCAAACTTTTGATCTCAAAGCCTTTGCCGTATTTTCCAGGATAGCCTTTGGCAGCTAACACCACGCCTAAAAAGGCTTCAGAATGAAATTCGGGCTTCACCTCGCGATGTTGGAGAATGTCCAAGATCATCTGTAAAAGGTCGCTTTTGAGTTTGGGTAGCACCACTTCCGTTTCCGGGTCCCCGAAGCGGGCGTTGAACTCAATCACTTTCGGTCCCGCTTGGGTGAGCATGAGGCCTCCGTATAGCACGCCGCAGAAGGGGCATCCTTCGATGGCCAGGGCTTTGGCCATCGGCTTCATAATGTGCTCCACCGCCCACTCGATTTGCGCTTGCGGGATGACAGGCACGGGCGAGTAGGCTCCCATGCCGCCGGTGTTGGGCCCTTTGTCGCCGTCGAAGGCACGCTTGTGGTCCTGGGCGATGACCAACGGCACCACCTGTTCGCCGTTCACTAACGTAAGCAGGGAGAATTCGGGGCCTTCCAAAAATTCCTCCATCACCACCTTACCTTGGCCGAAATGGTTGTCCAAGAGCATGTCTTTGAGGGCGTTATCTGCCTCCTCAACGGTCATGGCCACCACCACGCCCTTGCCGGCGGCGAGACCGTCGTATTTGATGACGATGGGGGCTCCGATTTCGTTGAGATAGTGCTTGGCGTCGTCATAGTTCTCGAACGTGCGGAAAGCTGCCGTAGGGATGTTATAGCGTTGCATCAGCTCTTTGGCAAACTGCTTGCTGCCTTCGATTTGGGCGGCGGCGCGGGTGGGTCCGAAGATGGCCAGCCCGGCCTTCTGAAACGCATCGGCGATGCCGTTCATCAGCGCCGCCTCCGGTCCTACAATAGTCAGGTCTATCTTATTCTCCAACGCGAACTTCAGCAGTTCGGAGGTGTTGTTTTCGTCAATGGGGACCAGCTCCACCGGAGCGTCGGTGATGGTCAGCATTCCCTCGTTGCCGGGGGCGATATAGAGTTGGGGATGTAACGGGGATTGGGCTATCTTCCACGCAATGGCGTGCTCGCGACCTCCACGGCCGATAATCAGTACTTTCATTCTTCTTGCTTTGTAATTACGTAACCTTTATATCGATTCATTACTTCTTGAACGTAACGAATGGTGTGTTTTCCAGGGTAATAACCGCATTTGACCACGGGGTCGTTATAGTACTCCTTGTGCGATTTCAGAGCTAAATATTCCGATACTTTTTCCCAACGGGTGGCATCCTTCCCATATTTTTTGCACAAGGCCATTGCATCCAGAATATGACCCGGGCCAGAATTGTATGAGGCAGCCACAAAGTTGTAGATTTCCGCGGTATCCACCTTGCCGTCGAATATTTTGTACAGGAATGAGATGTATTTGGCTCCGGCCCAGATTTGTTCCTCCACGGTGGAGGTGTCGGTGATGCCATAGCGCGCGCAGGTGACGGGCATCATCTGCATGATACCGAAACTGCCGCCCATGCCTAAAACATCGGACGAGAAATGGGATTCCTGCCAGATGATGGACGACATGAACTTCCAGTCCAGGTTGTAGCGCTCGCAGGCTTTTTGCAAAACTTTGTCGTAGGAGGATATCTTGTTCTTCTTGCTTCCAAAGGAATTTTGGATGATGATGGAGTGGCGCGACAAATAACGCAAGCACAGATTCTGGTATTTGTTGGTCTCCTTGAAATCCCGAAGCCACTGGTTGATGGTGTCGTTGAGTTCCCGGTTATGTTTGTTCAGAATCCAGGTTCGGGGGAAATTCTTCCCGATGGTGGGACCCAACGAAAGATTGGTGTAGAAGGGGAGCATCGTGATAGCCACATTGAAGTTGCAAACGGCATAGTCGATGAGGGTGTCGCCGAGCATGTCGAAAAGGTCTTCCGCGGTGGCTTCACGGTCGTGTTGGAGTTTCCACAATTCCGGATGTTCCAAGATGCTCAGGTCCACCTGATTGGAATAGTGGGCGGAAGCGTGGATGATGTGTTTTGCGGTGCTGTCGAATTTCATGCCCTTGCGCATGATGAGCACCGGATACGTGTAGGAGTGGGGTTCGGATTCCACAATGTAGTCGGGCACGAACAGGTCCTTGTTGAAGTCAATGCCCACAATGTCGTAATTCTGGGCAAAACATTCGAGAATGGTTTTTTCCGGGTCGGGTTCAATGGTGATCACCACGGGCCTGTGCAGGTCCTTGCCCATTTGGTTCAGCAGGTCGTATTGGAAGCCGATGACGGATCCGTGATACACAAAATAGTCCGCCGCATGATACAGAATCAGCGCTTTGATGGTGTCCCCATGCGTTTTACGAACGTTTTCGTGTTTGAATTTGTTTTTGAGGGGAACATGCGTAATTCTACCATGGAAAACCAACAACAAGCATAACGCTGTTGTGGCCACCACCAAAAATAGAAAACTAACGTGTTTCTTCAAAATGAAAACGCATTAGTTCTCAGGTGTCAGCCAAATTGTATCATGTTTGTCCAGCACACCCTCTTCCAATGTGATCTGCGTGTAGCCGACATAGTACACATCAGGATCTTTGGTGGTGTCCACCCAGGTGGCCTTCAAAGCCAACAGCGCAGGATGCGGTAACTTGAATTGATAGCTGCCGTCCGCTGAGGTATGCGGGAAAAGGTGGTGGAGTGTGTCGGAGATGGGTCTTGTGTAAGGTATGGTGTCATAGCGGACACTGTCCGGACCCACTTGAACTTCCGTAATGCTCAAAAATTCATGATTGTATTTTCCCAACGTGTCAAGGGCGATGGTAACCCCCTCTACCAGTTTAACGACAGATGGGTCAGGGTTGTACAGACACGTGATGGTAGCCCCGCAACTGCGCTCCTTGTGGCATTGGGTGAAGCACAGGGTCAGGAAAGCGGCGACAATGAACAACAATACAAAATTTCCTCTTTTCATATTATTCGATTTTGTGTGTGCAAAAATACTAAAATTTTATTGTGACAACCTCAATATGACAGAAATACCTGTTTCAAAGTTCATATTGTTGTATTGGTTGTAGATTTTCGGTCGGTTGATAGTCATGTCGTAGTAGAATTTCAATCCCACCATCTGGCTGAACTGGTACTCGGCGGCCACATTCACGGTGGCGGAAAGCGTACCGGAGGTCACCTGCTGCTGATCTTCCTGAATCTTGCGCAGAACGGTCTGGTTGTTCTTGATACCCAAACCAACGGTAAGATTCAAGTCGCTGACGAACTGACGTTTGACACCGGAGAAAATCAAACCGAGTTTCAAATCCTTGAAACGATAGCCGCTGGAGAAAGACAACTCCCAGGCGGAAGTCTCCGTAATCTGGTTGTTGGTGAAACTCAAAGCCACATTGCGGTTCTGTTTGTATTCCACCTTCAACAACATACTGTTTTTCAAAGTCATGTCGAAGCCGATTAGCGGGCCGAATTGTTCGGAGATGGCAATCTGGTTCAATTCGTAGGTGGGAAGGATGTCGCCCAACGTGTTGCGAACCCCTTCGCCTTCGCGATAGGCTAAGTTGGTGTTATAGGAGCCCACCTGATAGGTGCAGATGTACGAGTGTACCAATGAGAGGCTTTGGAAAACCTTGTTCATGCCCTTAATTTTCGTGAATCCGTTATAATTCAGGCGCCAGTTGGGCAACGGAATCTTGAGGAAGGGGGATGATATGTCTGCCTTGTCAGCGTCTTTGCCCATATAGGAGACGAAGAAAGCGGCCATCAACACATCTTGCGACACTCCACTATATCCGTCAGGATAACCCGTTTCCGGATTGATATTATCAGAACTGGTAAACGGACTGTCATCTGCCAACCGGCGGGCGAGCTTCAACCGCACATTCTGAAAATCAGTGAACAGGTCGTCGTAATTGGAGAAGAAGGTCTTTAAGCCGCAGTAAGTCATACTGAAGGAGCCGTTGCGATGAGGTGTGTAATGGCTTATGTTGCCCGCTTCATCCACATGGAAATATTCGGAGAAATTTTCGGTGAAGTTCCGGTTGGCGGACACGTCAATGCGGAAATCCCGGAAGGGCTCCACCGTGGCACGCAAGTTGATTACCTGGTTCTTCGTGCGCTGGTAGGCGGTGTTCAGCAACGAATCCGTGGTCAGCCAGTGGTTTCTGGCACCCATGGACAGGACATCCGGCTGCCCACCGAAGACGAAAAGGAATCCGGGTGAACGGTCTGTAAAATCGATACCGAACATATTGGGACGGCCCATATAGCCGGGCAGCGTGGTTCCGTGGCCCTCCGAATAGTTGGCCGACACATTGCGCACCATCATCAGGAAACGCAGCGTCCCGTCCAGAATGATCTTGCCGTAGTTAGGCTTATCCTTGAGCGAGTCTTTGGCGTTCTTGTCCCTATCCTTGTCTTTATCCTTATCGTTGTCTTTGTTGTTTTTGTTTTTATCGGCACTCTTGTTGTTCTTGTTCGGAGTGTTGCGGTTGCCCTGGTTTATTTTTTTCAGATACGGCACATTGTTGTATAATGTAATCATATTCAGGGTTCCGTTTCCTTGGATGGAATTGGAGTTTTGCAGGGTGTTGCCAAGGTAGGAGAGAGAGAGTGCGGAAGCTGTATATGAGAAATTGGAAGTATAGCGGATGTTGGCGTTCACCCAGTTGAACAACGGTATCTTGTTGATGGGCACCTGGTAGGTTCCGGAGAATGTCTGTCGGAAATCGGTTGTACGGCCGCCACGTCCGAGGCAATGCCAAACGGAATCCTTTTCCGAGCGGGTGTCAATGAGGCCGTCCGGCTCGTCAATGCGGGCGGAGGCGTCGGCACGGTATTCCAGTTTCAAACTTTGGAAAATGTCCCAGTTCAGGGTGTAGTTTCGCGTCCAGTCGAAAGATTTCACGAAGCTGGTGTCCACGATGATGTTGCCCTGGCTCTTGGGCCGGTATTTGAACTCCTGCAACTCGCGGTGCAGTGCCGTGCGGATGGTCACATTCTTGGGCATGGGCGTGATATTGAAATCACGAATCAGCTGCAGCCATTTGGACTTCATCCACCGCACTTTCGAGAACGGACGGAAATTCTTCGGATTGGTACTGAAAGTATAGCCTATTTCCCCATTATGAGTGTATTCGTTGTTGAGCTCGAGGTCCACATCCCGTTGCACCAGTTCCGAATAGGAGTAGGAAAGGTCGAAGTTCTCGATGTCCCACGGGTGCATCTTCAATTTGCCGCCGTCCAAATTCCGCTCTTTGCGCACGTTCATCAAGTTCACATTTTGGCGGCGGGTGTAGGCGTTGGTGAGGTGGCGGATGGAGTCACGCTGTTCAGCTGATTCGTATGTGGCCAGATCATCGCGCATCTTCACGTCAGGGTTCAGCGGATTGTATTCGGGTTGTTCGATTCCCAACGAGTAGTCATAGTGCACAGGAATCTTGATGTTCCACTTTTCGGGGAAGAAAACCTTGCCTCCATCCAAGTTGGCGGCGATGTCAAGATTGTATTTGGATTCCATCGAACGTTCCGTGACGGATTGCTCTATGCTTCCGAAGCCGGGCGACATGTAGCTGCCCGACACGGTAAGGTCGCCCACATCAGCCAGATTGACACGAGCCCGCAATAAGGCGGCAAACCCCTGTTTGTCGTCAAACCCGCTGAGGCACAACTCGTTGATCCACATTTCAACGGATTTTGGCAACATGTCGTCCTTATCGTTGAGTTTCTTTTTGGGGTTGCGCACACCAATCATGATGGTGGTAACCTCGGCCAAATTGGGCACACCCACCACGGTAATACGGTTTCCGTCGTCAATCTCCTTCGAATAGGGGATGTAATTTGAAGAATGATAGCCTTTTCGCACGGCCACATTTCGTTCTTGTTTCAACGACACGAGGGAATCCAAACGCACCAGCATACGGTTGGATTTCGGCCAGATGGCCGCCGTGTCGCGCCCGCAGTGCCAAGGCGTAATGTCAACGGGCATCTCATATTCGTAGTAGTTCTCCGTGAAGTCAGAGCCTAATCGGATAAAAGCGGTAACGTCCCCTTTTTTGAGGTCGCCGTTGTTGTGAACATCTTCCGCATGGATGAACATGCGCAGGTTGTTGAACTGTCGGAGGTCGTATTTGGTGCTCTTGTATATGGCTCGGGCATCACCGTCGGACAGGTCTATGACTTTCATCGTCAGGGCTTGCTCGTTGATTTGATACACTTTTGTACCGTATGCCTGCTCCCGCTGGATGCCAGGGGGCAGCATATAAGGAATCGGTGTGCGGTTGGAGTTCTCCTCCACGCTTACGGTTCCCACATAGAAGGAGCCTTCCCCATCGCCTTGTGTGGGCAGGTAGTCACCCTGCTCCTGCAGGGTCAGGTTGTAGGTCCGCCAGTCACCACGCACTAACTCGAAAGTGGCGAAACGGCAGATGATGGGCTCTTCAAATCCGCGCAGGAAGACACGCATGAAACGGATGGAGTTGAATCCAGAAATTCCGTTGACCACTTTGTCTGGATTGTGAATCGGGATACGGAACTGGTACCATTTGGTGAGCGGGCGGGTGCCGTCAGGAAGCGGCTCCGGCATAGCCTCGTAAATGTCGTTGATGTAGTTTTCACCCACCACCATCTTTTCAGGAGAAAGATTGATCACATACTGGTAATATTTCTCATCCTCGCTCAACGTGTTGTCATTGTTCATGTCCTCCAAGTTCGGCATGAGGTTGAAGGAGGTGGGGTAGGGCTCGGGACTTTGGTTGTCGGTCGGCGAGTTGCCTTCTGCCAAGGTGTAATGCTTGTAGCGTTCCACGATTTTCATATCCGCCGCATCATAGTCTGAACCCCGGAAATGGTGATAGTTGTCCGAGGAGGGGTCGTGGTAGGCCGTTTGGTAGGCTAATGACGACACACCGAACTTGTTGGCGATGATATCAAGGTAGTTCTCTTTGAAATACTCCCGCTCCCGTTCATCCTGTAAGCCGTCATAACCCACATCCTGATATTTTCGGGTCTCAGGGTCGTTGTCAAAGGCGTTGACTATCAACTGGGAGGTTGGTACACGGCCCCAAGCCGTGAAGGCCACATCTTCATCAGATCCATCTCCAGGAAGTCCGTTTTCAAAGAATTTCACCCCATCACGGAGAATATCCTCCGAAATGTCACCCAAGTTGAAATAGAGCTTGCCGCCACTATGGTTCGGGTTGTTAATGAACGGGTCCATCATCCAGAATTCGATGTACTCGTAGTTGGAGGATTCGAAGTCTGTATTGTCGAATTTTCGCATGATTCCGGCCCAGCGGGTCTCGGGATCTTTCAGGGTGCCGTCCTCATTGATACCGCGGGAAACACCTTCCTCTCCAGCCACATCATAGTTGTAAGGCCCTTTTTCCGAAGGATAGTAGGCCATGTTGAAGACGGTCATATAGGTGGAAAGTTCCGTACCGGACTGTTCTCTGTAAGGGAAGAGTTCCGGCTCATAGACGGCGCGTGCGTATGGGACGGAAAGATCCTCCTTGGTGATATTCTTCGGGGTGGCATTGTTGTTGTTATAAAACAACGGATCAATGACATACCAAGATAACAAGGCACGGTTATAGCCATAGGAAAGCTGTTTCCGAGAGTTGTCTGTAACGCTGTACGGGCGGCCTTCGGGGAAAAGGTCCGGCTGACCCTGCGGAGTGGAGGCTAACACCCAGTTCGACATGGTGGACAGGTCGATGGTGGATTTTGCCGCTTCAAAGTCATCAATATAGGTGGTACCCGCTTTCCCGACAGCCCTGTTGTGACCCGGAATAAAATGGGCGAACTCACCCTCCAAATTCAAATTGGAAGCCGTGGTTGTACTGTGGAAGGTGATTTTATCGACAGCTTTGGTGATGAATGGCAGTTCCGTCTTATAGGCGAAATTCATACCCCAAACCACATTGTTGATGGGCTCGTCACCGTAATTGACCTTGTTGGTGAAGGGCCGCTCCCGCAAGTTGAGAATGGTGGCCCCAATATTGAAATTCTTGGAGAAAATATAATCGAAGTTGGCCCCCAACATCACTTGGTCGTTGGCGGCGAAGTCATTGTCATTTTCAATGGAAATGGAAATAGGAGTTCCGGAATTTAATATGCCTTGATTTATAATGGAAACGGTACCCATGTCATAATTGACAGTATAATCCACGTTTTCCGTCAGTTGGATGCCGCCGGCAGTAACCTTTACAGATCCTTTTGCCACATTGGTGGAAGTGAAGTGGTATTCAGAACCGTAGGAGGAGCGGTAACTGCCTTCCAAATAGTATTTGTTCTTGTTGGTGATTTGCTGGGCCATGGTTTTGGTCATGGTATAGAGCGAATCAAAGGCGTATAAGTCGGCAAGGTAGGCCTCATCCTCATCGAAGACGGTTCTCAAATCCTTGCCGAAAGGCTCTACCGTAGGAAAATAGATGCGTCCGTTGTTGGAGTTGATGGTACCGCCGTTGGTGGCCGCTCCGTCAATGAAGTCGAAAATGCCATCCGGGGAGGGGTCCTGCTGCTGGTTCAAACGGTCCAAGCCCACCAATTTGATAAGGGCGATGCCTTTGTTTTTACCTTTGGTGAAGAAACCGTTGGCGATGCCGTCCTCATCACCCGTATAGAGGATGTTCAACCGGAATTTCTCAGGAGAGACCTGATAGGCGGAGAGGGAATAGACGTTCTTCATCATCAGCTTCCACAAAGGGGAACGTGTATTCAAATTAGTGCTCTTCAACAATTTAACACGAAGACAGTTAGGAGCGGATACCTCGTTTGAAAATTCACCCACCTGATACACATGGTCATCCCCGATGACCGTGTATTGGAAGGCCACCGCCAACACTTGGTCGGAGTTGAGGGCGGAGTTCAAGGTGATGAATCCCAATTTTGAGTTGAAGGTGTATTCGGAGGGCGAGAGCAACCGGGCGCTTTCCACTTTTTCGTAATTGGTACCGGCCTTCATGCCTATCGAGTGCAGATTGCTGGACACAGTGGCGATGTTGCGAATCAGGGAAGAGTCCACTATCTGGTTCAGGTTGTTGATGTCGTTGTCAGGATATGTTCCGCCACCGGAAGCTGCCGGGTTATAGGAGAGGGCCCCGAACTCCGGGTCGGCCTCGCCAAGGTCGGTGAAGGCCACTATGTTACGGTTTTCCTGAGTGGCCGCCCCGACAGTGGTACGCCAAACCTCAATCTTGGTGATGACAATGGGCGAGCTCACCAAAGGCAGCGTTTTCAGGTATTCGTTGTAATGGTCGCGGAAGAATTGTCCGAGGAAGAAGTGTTTGTTCTCCTCGTACTCGTCGGCGCGGAAGTAGAAGTCCTCCGTTTCCGCCCCACCGGTGATGGTCATGGTTTCCGAAGACCCCTTCTTCTGGGAGGCTACCGCTGTCACCATGAGGTTTCCGAATTTCAACTGCGTTTTGACACCGAACAGACTTTGGCTACCGGTAATCAATGTGCTGTTCAACGGCAGCGTCACATTACCGAATTCAATCAGTTGCAGGATGTCATCCTCCTTTCCGGCATATTTCAGCTTGATTTTGTCCATATTGTTGTCCAAAGTCAGCTGGTCGGTCGTGTAGTTGAGGTTGAATTCTATCTTGTCGCCGATTTTGGCGATGAGGTTCAGCTGGATATCCTGGTCGAAGTCGAAATCCGGATGCCGTTGTTGTTTCACGGGCAGGTTGTCATTATCGACTTGGGTATATTTAACGCCGAATTTGAGTTCCACGCTTCCGGAGGGTCGTATGTCGATGGTGTTGCTGCCGAAGATACCCTCGAAGATGTCGCCACCAATGTGCAACTGGGGAATCAGACCGCCGCCGCGCCGGTTGCCTCCGCCGGCAAAGGAGTTGCTGTGCGCATGCCAATAGTCGTTGATGCTCTGCCGCAGGTCATAATTGATATACTCGTTCACATCCATATACGCGCCCGGCCCGAAGGGCGTGTTGCCCGTCATGTACTGGAAGTTGTACGTGTTGGTTTCCGGGTCGTATTGGATAACGGTTCCCACCCCCGGCGGATTGTGCAAGGAGAAGGGACTGGTGAAGTTGTTTTGCAGGGGGTTGTTGTTGGGTTGCGGCACGATGGGCGGGTTGGTGTCCGGCGGTGTAAGCGGAACAGGACATTCGGAGAATACCGTTGTCCCGCTCATGGCGCGTGGCAGGATGTCAGCCTGAACCGTCAGCCGGCACAAGCCCATCAAAACCATAATGTATATAATATATATTGTATGTCGGGTTGCTTTCAAATCCACTATAACAATTTTAACGCCTTCTTTATCATATCTTCCACAGACAGATTCAAACCTTCTGCCTTGATAATTTTATCCAACACGGCTTCTGCACCGGTTTTCGGAAATCCCAAGGCCAATAAGGCAGATAACGCTTCATATTTATTATTATTGTATGAGACTGAAATTTTTGATTCGGCGGACCAGTTGGCCTTCTTGGTTTTGTCTTTCAACTCGATGATCACCCGTTGGGCGGTTTTGGCTCCGATGCCCTTGATGGACTGGATGGCGCGCACATTTTCGGTGGCGATGGCGTTCAGGACCTCGCCCACGCTCATGGAGGAAAGGATCAGGCGGGCGGTGTTCGGACCGATGCCGTTCACGGAGAGCAGAAGCTTGAAGAGTTCACGCTCCTCTTCTTCCATGAAACCGTAGAGTATCTGTGCGTCTTCCTTTATAATATAATAGGTAAGCAACGTGATTTCCTCGTCATCCTTCAGTTGGGAATAGGTGGCAAGGGATATGTTGATGTAGAATCCGATACCGCCTGCCGTCTCGATGATGACGTAGGCGGGATTCTTTTCGACCAGTTTTCCTTTTATATAACTTATCATGCTATGAGGATAATAAAGCGCAAAAATACAAAATCAGCAAGTTCTTATTACGAAAAAACAACGTTGTTATCAACAACGTTGTTTTAAGTACTGCGTACGAGAATCGAACTCGTATTGCAAGATTGAGAATCTTGATTCCTAACCGTTAGAAGAACGCAGCAGGATTTGAGGCTGCAAAGATACATTTTTTTTGGAATAGCGGCATCTTTTCACACAAAAAAATAGGAGGATGTTGTGCATCCCCCTATTTTCCAATATGTTTGATTCTTATAAAATGTTAGCGTACAATGAATTTGTAAACGGCATTGCCCTTTTCGCTTTCCAAATTCAGGAAGTACACGCCTTTCGACATGTTGTTGACCGGAATTGTGAACAGCTGTTCGTTGCCGCTGTGATTGAAACGTTCGGTGTAAACCACTTTGCCCGTCACATCCACCACTTTGGCATGGATGGTTTGGGCCTCGCTGGTGGTGATGGCGATGTTCAGTTTTTCGGTAGCCGGATTCGGGTAGAGGTTCACATCCTCGAAAGTGTTGCGGTCGTTCACACCGTAAACCTGCCAGTAGCCGAGTTCAAAACCGGAACCCTGCTCCCAAGTATCGGACACGAATTTAACCATCACTTTGGATTTGTCCACGCTGAAAACGGTGTTCAAAGTAGGCATGTTGTAAATGTCGTAACGTGCAACGAAAGCCGGCTTGTCAGCATCGGTGATGTCATAAAAATCGACAAAGTCACCGGCGCGGAGGTCGAATTTTTCAAAGGCAAACGTATAACTGGTGGTGTAAGGAACGCGCAGAATCCATGTGCAGATGGAGTTGGCGTGGTAAGGATCGTTGTTGCCCACTTCGTTACCGGGCTTATCCGTAATGACATCATGCCAGTTTTGGTTCATGATTTCACCAGAGGAGCAGGTGTTGGTAGATTTGAAGGCACTAACTTTGAAGTTGAGAACGAATCCATAGTCGGTTTCGGAGTTCTCTGTGGAGGTGAAGACCACCAACACACTGTCACTCTTGATATTGATGGCAGAGGGCAGGTCGCGGCCAGGAAAGTCGCCATGAATGGCATCGCCGAGCGGGGAGTAGTCGCTGCAGGCCGACATACGGTAGTTGCCGGTGTAGAATGCTTTGACACCACTGGCTTCGGTACCACCATTGTAGATGGTAACTTTGTCACCTTCTTGGAGTTTGATCTTGGAGAATTGCAAGGTGTAGGTGTCAGCATCCGGGCAAGCCAAAACCCAAGTGCGGTGCGAGTTCTTAGCATACTTCACATTTCCGGCACCATCGCTGATGGTACCTGCGGCAGAGGTCACACGGGAACTGCTGGTGGCCGGTTTGTTGACAGAGTCGCCCGGACACAACTTGATGAGCATCTGTTCGGAGTCTTTCAGGTTGAAATTACCGTAGGAGGCAGATATTTGGTTTGTGAGCAGGAAATATCCGTTGCCACTGCCACCCCAACCCCAGTTGGTATGGAAATACGTGGTGTTGTGGATGTTCGGGGTGGTGATAACCGAGTCAAGAACGGAAATGGTTTGGTTGACGTTGACAATCGTGTCATGGGCGATAATGGTGTCGAGGATGGTGACAGGTGTCGTGATCGTATTGATAGAGTCAATCACGATGTTGTTCAAGCTGTCAAGATGGGAGACGGTGTCGTATGTGATGATTGTCTCCGTGTGTGTCAGTGTGTCATAAAGGGTAACTGTCTGAGGAACAACGATTATTGAATCATGAGAGTAGGGGGTGGTGGTGTAAGTGGTGTCATAGAGTGTTGTGTAACCGTCCACAATCCAAGCGTGACCGCCGGTGACGGTGTCCTCACAGGTGCCGGCAAAGAAGATGGGACGGCGTGCGTCCAGCTCTTCCTTGGCCATGTCAATCCACTTGTGGGCGGTGGAGGCAGAGGTCACCACGTCGGTGATTCTTTTGTATTGGGCCGACTGAGAATAGGAGAAATAGGTCTGCATGGATTCCAAAGCCTTCTCAGTTTGGGAGCCGGAACCGCCGGAACCGCTTACGGAACCATACGACATGTCAACGGAAACGCCACAATGGTAGAGAAGCTTGGCCAATTCCCCATGATAGACCTTTTCACCCGTGCTTTTCGTGTTAATCGATTTCGGTATGGCATCGTAATTATATTGGGCTGTGCCGAAGTTCACATCCTGCAAGGGAAATGTGTAAAGAACCTCACCATTATGCGTTTCTCTCGGAATATAGATGTGACGGCCAAAGCCCTGGGTGGGGTAGCGGTAGTAGTTCATAATGTTACCCATCGTCACGGCCACACAACCGACCAAAGAACGACAGTCGTTATTGACCATGGACCCTTCCGCATAATTTGCATAAGGAGTGGCAGGACAATATTGGTTGTAGTAAGGATACTGGTCCCATTCGGTGGTGATAAGGGGCTCCATACAAGGAACTTTTTTCACCTCTTTGGTGTTGAGGGAGAAGTTTTTATAACGATCCCAATCTGCTTTTTTCACAACGGAAGCCTCCGGATTCTGAATCAGATAGGAAATCTGTTTCGTGAATTTCTCGGCGTAGAAATCCGCACCGGTGCCGGTTTGATAGTTGCTTTCCAACGAGTAGGCCAATACCGGGGTGGCCAGCTCGGTGGCGGAAATGATGATGAAACCTTTTTCCCCTACTTGGAAACGGTAGAAAAGAGGGTTGCCTTCCTCGTCATACTGCGTGTAGGTCAGCGTGAGCTCGAGTTTCTGGGCATCCATGGAACCCATGCGTTCCGACAAGAAGTTCCGGGAAACCTTCATGGCCTCAGAAACGGGCACGACATTCGTGGCGTATCCCATGAAGATCAGCGCCACTAATGAGAACAAAAGAATAAATTTTTTCATACTAGTATTGTTTAATATTAAATTTCGTAAAAGTCGCCAAAAATACAAAAAAAAACAAAATGAACTTTTTGAAGCGAGGAAATTTGTAACGTGTTGTTTGTTAATATGTTTAGGTGTTATATAAATGGATTTAAACGATTTCCACACCCGGTTTGTCCGTCACTTCCCCGATTTCAAAGGCTTTTTCTCCTAAGGATTCGAACATCTTGCAAACCTCATTGACATCGGTCGGATGCACCACGAGGATCATGCCGATGCCCATATTGAAGATGTTGAACATCTCGCGGTGTTGCACCTTTCCGTACTTTTCGAGGAACGGGAAGATGGGCGGCATCTCCCAGCTGCCTTCGTGGATGAGGATGCCCTGCCCGTCGCGGAGCACGCGCGGGATGTTCTCGTCGAAGCCGCCGCCGGTGATGTGGCAGATGGCGTGCACATCCACTTTGGCGAGCACGTCAAGCACGGGGCGCACGTAAATGCGCGTGGGCGTGAGCAGCACGTTGCCGAGAGTGTCGGGCAGTGTCTCGTATTGGGTGTTGAGGTCCAGCTGGTTGTCCTTGAAGACGATTTTGCGCACTAACGAGAAACCGTTGGAATGCACGCCGGAGGAGGCTAAGCCGATCAGCTTGTCGCCGACCTGCACCTTGGAGCCGTCAATGAGTTTGGCTTTCTCCACGGCACCCACCGTGAACCCGGCGATGTCGTATTCGTCTTCGTCGTACATGTCCGGCATCTCGGCTGTTTCGCCGCCGATGAGGGCGCAGTTGGAAAGCACACAGCCGTCGGCCACGCCTTTGACGATAGCCTCAATTTTGGCCGGGTCGTTCTTGCCCACAGCAATGTAGTCGAGGAAGAAGAGCGGTGCGGCGCCCTGGGCCAGCACGTCGTTCACGCACATGGCCACAGCATCCTGCCCGATGGTGTCGTGACGGTCCATCATGAAGGCGATTTTCAACTTGGTGCCCACCCCGTCGGTGCCGCTCACCAGAATCGGCTCCTTGTAGTTCAGGGAGGCCAAGTCGAACATGCCGCCGAAACTGCCGATGTTGCCCATCATGCCCGGGCGGTTGGTGCGGGCGATATGTTTCTTGATCAGTCGCACGGATTCGTAACCGGCTTCCAGGCATACGCCGGCTTCTTCGTATGATTTTGCCATAACTGTTTGTTTTTAAATAATTAACATTGCATCTCCATAGGTAAGGAAGCGATATTTCTCCGCCACAGCCTCCTTGTAAGCCTTCATCACAAATTCGTAGCCACCGAAGGCGGCCACCATCATCAGCATCGAACTTTGGGAGGCGTGGAAGTTGGTGACCATGGCGTTGCCCACCATGAAATGGTATGGAGGATAGATGAACTTGTTGGTCCAGGTGTCCACCTTGCCGTTCATCTCGGTGGTCTTGACATGGCCGTTGGCATATACGGACGATTCCAACGCCTTCATGGTCGTGGTGCCCACCACCACAATGCGGTGGCCCTCGTCCTTGGCTTTGTTGATCTCGTCAGCCACAGAGGCTTTGATGATCATCCGTTCGGAGTCGGATTTGTGCTTGGAAAGGTCCTCCACGTCGATGTCGTTGAAGTTGCTGAGACCGGCGTGCAGGGTGATGTACGTGCGCTCGATGCCTTTGAGTTCCATCTGTTTCAACAGGATACGGCTGAAGTGGAAGCCGGCGGCGGGGGCCACCACAGCACCCTCTTCCGTGGCGTAAAGCGTCTGGTAGTCGAACTCATCCTCCGGTGCGATTTCGCGGAGCCGTTGGATATCATCGGGCAGCGGGGTGGTGCCAATCTCCATCAGTTTCTTCTTGAAGGCGTCGTGGTCGCCGTCGAACAGGAAACGGAGCGTGCGCCCGCGAGAAGTCGTGTTGTCAATCACCTCGGCCACGAGGCTGTCATCTTCGCAGAAGCAGAGCTTGTTGCCGATGCGGATCTTGCGGGCCGGGTCCACGAGGACGTCCCACAAACGACTCTCCTCATCCAACTCCCGAAGGAGGAAGACGCGGATGCTGGCGCGGGTCTGCTCCTTTTCACCATACAGCAGAGCAGGGAAAACCCGCGTGTTGTTCATCACGAAAAGGTCACCCTCGTCAAAATAGTCCAAAATGTCTTTGAATAAGCGATGTTCTATCGTCTTTGTCTTGCGGTCCAAAACCATCAGGCGTGCCTCATCGCGCTCCTCGGTCGGATGCAGGGCTATCAATTCCTGAGGCAGATAATACTTAAATTCGGATAATTTCATTGTAAAAAATTTGGCGTGCAAAGATACAACAAAATTCCCCTTTTGTCAAGTGCTTTTTTAATATGGAATAAATAAATGAAAGTATGAAAGTGGGATGATAATTAAGATGTTGAAAATCAACAACTTTAATCTTTCCTTAAAGGCCGGTGGTTCAGGAAGCGGTTCTCCTGGCTGATGCTCTTCACCCGCTCTAAGGTTTGCGGGGTGAAGAAAGATTCGGCCACTTTTTCCTCCATATAGTCAATGGCCAGGTCGTTGGGATGCGACAGGTCTTTGGCATAGAAACGGTAGTCGCGGAGGTCGTCCATCAGAAATTCGTATGCGGGGAAGTAGAAGATGTTCTCGTTGTCCACTAACTTCTCCTCGGCTAACAGCAGCACCGCCTTGCTCAGTGTGTTCTCGTGCATGCCGTCGCCCGCGTGGCGCACAGGACTGACCGTGAAGATGACCTTCATGTCGGGGCGCGCCTCCCGAACCAACGCCAGCGTTTCGTTCCATTGGGAAACGATTTTCTTGATATCCAAACGGATACGCTCGAACTGGTAGTTGGGAATCTTGTGGCAGTTGGAGACAATCAGGTCGCGAGGGATGAACTTGTAGCAGAAGGCGGTTCCGAAGGTGACAAACAGATAATCCGTATGCTGGAAGAATTCGGATGCTTTTTGCAGATGTTCGTCAATATTCTGCTCGAAAACTTGGAAGTTGTCGCGGGAGAAGCGTCCGTGATGGGCAAAGCTGACCCACGTGTCCCGATATTTGTAGAAATAGCGGTCCTTGTCGAAGGCTTCCGGGCGCATGAGCAGCCGGATGGCACGGTCGATGGAGACGGGGTTGAACAGCACGCCGAAGGGGTTGGAACAGACATTGAAACGGTGCCGTCCGAAATAGTTGCCCATATTGTCGGAAAAACAGGATCCGAGAAGCATGATGCTGTCCTCGTATCCAATATGGAACGGGTATTGCGGGGCGGGTATGTTGGTACGGAATTGCATATTCTTTTTATTTGGGAATTAATAACTTGGCGAATTTCAGCAGGAGCGTTTTCGTCCCTACGGTGTCAAAATTGACAACGGCTTTGGTGTCGGGGGCGAGGCCTTCCACCGACTGCACGTTTCCGAAGCCGAATTTGAAGTGATACACCCGCACGCCGGGTCTGATCTGGTCGATGGAGGCCGGATCTCCCACCATGTCCATTTGCACCTCGCTCTTGGTCTTGACTGTCGGCTTGTTGGCGGCAGGTCGTCCGGATGTGGTGCCGGAAGCGGAATAGGTGCGCGGCTTCGGCGTCTCATAACGGCGGAAAGACCACTCATTGTCATTCGAGCGGGCGAAGGTCCCCTTTCCGGAGGATGCTTTTTTCGTGATGTTGAGGTAATTGTCAGGTATCTCCTCTAAAAAACGGCTGTCTTCGCAGAACTGCAGCGACCCGAAACGATAACGTGTCTGGGCGGAGGTCAGCGTCACCTGCTTTCGCGCACGGGTAAGGGCCACATAGAAGAGGCGGCGCTCCTCCTCCATCTCCATCCGCGAGTTGGCGCACAAAGACGACGGGAACAGGTTTTCCTCCAAACCGGTGATGAATACATAGTCGAATTCCAGTCCCTTGGCCGAGTGGATGGTCATCAGTTTCACGCAGTCCTCCTCTCCGGCTTTGTTCTCTTCATCGTCGCTTAACAGCGCAATGGATTCCATAAATTGGTCCAAAGAGGGGAAATATTCCTCAATGAGTTCGCCGGTGTTTTCGTTAAAACTACTCTCAGGTTCCTTTTCGGTGAAACTTTTGATGGCGTCCAACAGTTCCTCCACATGGTCCACACGCTCCTTTTCGTCGGTGTTTTCCTTGAGGACTTTGGCGATGCCGGTTTGGATGACAATGTGTTTGCCGAGCTCGTAAGCGTCATCTTTTTTCAGCTGGGCGGAGAAGCCGCGGATCATGTCGGCGAATTCCACCAGGCGGTTGCAGGTGGCCCCGTTGATACCGGTGGGGTATGCCTGCGGGTTGCAGACCACGTCCCAAAGGCGGGCGTTATTTTCATCGGCGGTGGCGGCGATGCGTGACACGGTGGTGTCGCCGATGCCCCGCATAGGATAGTTGATGACGCGGCGCAGCGATTCCTCATCGTAATGGTTGATGACCAGCCGGAAATAGGCCAGCACATCCTTGATTTCCTTGCGTTTGTAGAACGATAGCCCGCCGTAAATCTTGTACGGAATGTGCCGCTTGACCATGGCCTCCTCTAATGTACGGGATTGGATATTAGTACGATAGAGGATGGCAAACTGGCTCGGTCGGGCGTGCTCGTTCATGCGGGTTTCGAAAATGGCGTTGGCTACGGTGGCTGCCTCGTCAGTGTCGCTGGCCGCCCGTGTCAGATTGATTTTCGGGCCCACTTCATTCTCTGTCCAGATGTCTTTCGGCATCTGGTCCTTGTTGTTACGGATGACAGCGTTGGCCGCATTGACGATGTTCTGCGTGGAGCGGTAGTTGCGTTCCAGCTTGTAGATGGTGGCGGCGGGGTAGTCGCGGCGGAAGTTCAGGATGTTCTGGATGTCGGCTCCACGGAAACCGTAGATACTCTGCGCATCGTCGCCCACCACGCAGATATTTTGGTTTAGTGCCGATAACTTTTTGATAATCAGATATTGTGCATAGTTGGTATCCTGGTACTCGTCCACTAAAATGTAGCTGAACCGCTGCTGATATTTGTACAGCATATCAGGGAAGTCACGAAGCAGGACGTTCATGTAGTAGAGCAGGTCGTCGAAATCCATGGCGTCGGCGTTCCGGAGCCGTTTGTTGTAGCGGTCGAAGATCTGGTGTATCAGCGGTTTGCCGGCGGCGGCATCCGCTTGGGTGATTTCGTTGTTGTCGGCATATTCCTGGGCGGAGAGCAGGCTGGACTTGGCAGAGGATATGCGGTTGAGCACGTAGTTGGGCGCGTAGACTTTAGGGTCTAACTGCAGATCCTTTACAATGTTCTTAATCAAAGATTTGGAGTCTTCCTGGTCATATACGGTGAGGTTGTGGGTATAGCCTAATTTCTCGCCCTCGATGCGGAGGATGCGGTAGAATACGGAGTGGAACGTGCCCATGGTGACGGCTTTGGCCACCTCGCCACCCACGAGGGTGACGATACGGGCACGCATCTCGGCGGCGGCCTTGTTGGTGAATGTCAGCGCTAAGATGTGGTAGGGGTTCACCCCGCACGACAGCATGTAGGCGATGCGGTAGGTCAGCACCCGCGTTTTCCCCGACCCGGCACCCGCCAGAACCATGATGGGACCGTCCACCTGCTTCACGGCAAGTTGCTGTTGTTCGTTCAATTGCGATAGTATGATTTCCTGCTGCGTCATGGGTTGGAATTTTGGCTGCAAAAGTACTATTTTTATAGGTGGATTCGGTTAATAAAATGTTAATATTTTTTTGCTGTTATTTTATTTTGAAAACAATGAAAAAACTATCTTTGCCGACGTGCGTTATCCGCAGGTAGCCGGTAAGTCCCACCTTTAAACATTCATAGCGCACCTGTCCCATCTTTATTTGGCAATTACTCATTATTAAAATCCGGCTGCCTGCTTTTTCTAGGTATAAGCAAAGGGAAGGCTGCCTCGAATGCAGCATTGCGGACTTTTCGTCTAAATTTCTCCGAAATTTTTGCCCTACGTGCCACGTCTTGGCCGGAGTGCAGATTTTACGTTTTTTACACTTTTGCATCTTTTGGGTGATTATTTGCACTTTTCTTTCCCAAATATGCAGATTGTTATTATATTGATTTTCAATAAAATAATTTCAAATAGGCCTTGATTTTGCTTTCGGCTTGGTGTATCTTTGTGGGACAACAATTTTAAACTAAAACCAAAATGACAAAAATCAAACGCAAACAAAAAAACAAGCGAAACGACCCGCAGGCAGGTC
>Ga0310690_10001434_pt1 | contig 42270 bp, 37 predicted proteins | sample AusTroGonzalo_MG_2_FD_207661 | JGI IMG/M metagenome (GOLD analysis project Ga0310690, IMG submission 207661) | Bovine rumen microbial communities from tropical cattle in Woodstock, Queensland, Australia - Gonzalo_04 (v2) (version 2) | ecosystem: Host-associated > Mammals > Digestive system >... | reverse complement strand
GTAATTACTTAAGAATCAGATATTTGTAACTGGTTTCTATCTAAAGATTCTAAATTTGATTTTGCGCCAATTTTGCGCCAATATTTCCTGTTTTAACATAAAACCGTTGGAATTTAAGTTAAATTTAAGTTAACGTCTTAATTTAAGGATAAAAAGAAAAACCCTGTAAGTTGTTGACCTACAAGGTTTTATGAGGGTGCCCGGTGGGACTCGAACCCACGACATTCAGAACCACAATCTGACGCTCTAACCAACTGAACTACGGGCACCATGTCGGTTTTGCGGGTGCAAAGGTACATATTTTCTCCGATTCCACCAAATATTTCCTGAAAATATTGCAAAAAAATTATCAAGAGTGGATTTTTTTGTGTATCTTTGCATGCAAATACCAATTTTATAAATATGAATACTAAAGAACTAATGCTAATCGCAGCCATAGCGGGATGGCTGATTCCCTCCCCTATGCAGGCCCAGACATCGCGGGCAGAGCTCTTGGCTCATCCTAACCTGGCAACAGGTAACTACTGTAATTATCCCAACCCGACAGGACACGTGACCCCGGCACCCGAGGGTTATGCGCCTTTCTACGTGAGTCACTACGGCCGTCACGGCGCCCGATACATGACTGACGACAAACCCTACAAGTACATTATCGGCAAGCTGGACACTGCCCAGACACGCGGCTGGCTCACCGACCTGGGCAAGGACGCGCTGGTAAGGCTGAAACTGGCTGCCGACAATGCGTACCATCGCGACGGTGACCTGACCCAGCTGGGAGGCCGGCAGCACCGTGGCATTGCCCAACGGCTGTGGTGCAACTATCCCGAACTGATGACACGGCCCGTCCACGTGAAGGCCAATTCCTCGACCGTCCGTCGCTGCATACTCTCGATGGCCAACTTCTGTCAGGAGCTGAAGGCGCTGAACCCCCAGCTCGACATCGAAATGGACGCCAGCAAGCACGACATGTACTATATCGTCCCCAACGACAGCATTGAGATTCCCCATTCGGATACCGATGATGCGCTCTACGAGAAACTCGACAAGTTCCGTCATGAGAAGCTGAACGGCCGACACCAGATAGAACTACTGTTCAAGGATCCGAAAGCGGTGGAGGGCTGGATTGACGGCTATAAGTTTGCCGATGGCCTATGGAACATCGCCAGCGACATGTATTGCCTGCCGGAACTGGGACTGTCGTTCAGCGACCTGTTTACCGAAGACGAGCTGATCGACGGCTTCCGTGTGTATAACGCCAGCTGGTGTCTGTGGGAGGGACTGATGCCCGGTTCACAACACAACTACTATGCCATCTACCCGTTGCTCAAGAACTTCCTCGACGAGGCCGACCTGATGATTGCCTCGGGCAAGGAGGGCGTACGGCTGCGCTTCGGACACGACAGCGTGGTGCTGCCCTTCTCGTTCATCCTCGGCGTGAAGGAAGCCATCGGCGGCACCGACGATATGGAGAACTTGCACAACTACTTCTCAATCTTCCGACTGATTCCGATGGCGGGCAACGTTCAGCTCATCTTCTTCCGCAAACAAGGATCTGACGATATCCTCGTGAAATTCCTGATGAACGAGAACGAGACCTCTGTTCCCATCAAGACCGACTGCTACCCCTTCTATCACTGGAAGGATGTGAGTGCCTATTACCGCAACATGCTGAAAGCGGCAAACATCACCTACAAAACGAAGATCGAGAATGATGATGACGATGATTAACGAATAACAAAAATCAATCATATGAAAATAGCCATAGATTTGGGAGGCACCAACATGCGTGTGGGCCTCACCGACGGGGCAACGGTCGTTGATACCGTCATCGAGCCCTGTCCAGCGAAAGAAACGGAAGACATCGTGCTCAACCAGTTGAAACGGCAGATCGCCCAACTGATGCGGCCTGAAGTGACGGGCATTGGCGTTGGTGTGCCATCGGTGGTCGACTACCGGCAGGGCATCGTCTATAACGTCGCCAATATCCCTGCCTGGAAGGAAGTACATCTGAAGGATATCCTTGAGAAGGAGTTCGGGGTGCCCGTAGCCGTGAACAACGATGCCAACTGCTTCGCCCTCGGGGCATGGCGCTACGGTGAAGGTCAGGGCACTAGCGATATGGTGGGTCTGACGATGGGCACGGGTATCGGCTCAGGGATCATCATCGGCGGCAAACTGTATAACGGCGTCAACACAGGTGCCGGTGAGATCGGTTCGCTGCCCTTTAAGGATGCTGACTATGAGTTTTATTGCAGCAGCCGTTTCTTCAGCCAGTTGCATGGCGACACAGGTGCCAATTTCGCTAAGCGCGCCCAGGCTGGTGACGCAGAGGCTTTGGCCGTATGGGAGGCATTCGGCCAAAATGTGGGTGAGCTGATCAAGGCCGTGCTGTTCACCTATGCCCCTGAGGCCATTATCATCGGTGGTGGTATCGCCAGCGCCTTCCCGCTTTTTGAGACAGCCATGCGCCAGACACTGGCGTCGTTCCCCTACCCTGAGAATGTGGCTGCCACACGTATAGAACCATCGACACTGCCCAATGCGGCTATGCTCGGTGCAAGTTTGTTAATTTGATAATTGATCATTTATGAAATGTAGGAATATATTGGCCGTTGCAATGCTTGCAGGCGCACTGACGGCATGTACAGAGAAAACAACGCAGAAGATGGAATGGCAGTTGCAAGTCGGCGACAAATGGATACCCGCTCAGGTGCCATCAACCGTGATGGGTGTACTGACAGCCAACGGTATCGAACCTGAAGCACCATTGGAAAAGAGTTGTAAATATCGTGCCACATTCAATCTGCCAGACTTGGAAGAAGGCGAACATGCCTTGCTCGATTTCGACGGTATCTGCTATCGTGCTAACGTATGGCTCAACGGTCAGCAGATCGCCAACAGTCAGGAGATGGTAGGCTCATTCCGTCAGTTCGAGTATGACGTCACCAAACAAATTGCCAACGACAATGAACTCACCGTCGAGTTATTCCGTGCCCTACCAGGAGAGCCCAATATCGGTTTTGCAGACTGGAATCCGCGTCCTGCGGATGAAAGCATGGGTATTTACCGCGAGGTAAGGGTAAAGATCTGCGACAACGTAGCGATATCACATTCTGCCGTCCGTTCGAGAGTCAATACCGAGACGCTGAAAGAGGCCTGGCTTACCGTAGCCACTGAACTGAAAAACCTTTCGGACGAACCTGTGACAGGCACGCTGCAAGGCACAGCCGACGGACATCCGTTCAGTTGCGAAGTGACGCTGGATGCTGGCGAGAATCGCCGTTTTGTACTACCCGAAGAGATTCATATAGACAATCCTCGTTTGTGGTGGTGTCACAATATGGGCCAGCCCGAACTCTGCAACCTACATGTGGAGTTTGTGGAGAATAATAAGGTTTCGGATAGTGAGGATGTGCGTTTCGGAATCCGTGAAATCCACAGCTATCTCACAGAAGAGGGGTACCGTGGTTTCATCCTTAACGGAAAGAAGGTGCTGCTTCGTGGGGCCGGATGGACGGATGACATCTACCTGCGCGACACGCCAGAGAGCAACCGTCTGCAACTGGAGTATGTACGCGACATGAACATGAACACCGTGCGCCTGGAAGGCTTCTGGGGGACTTCACAAAACCTCTATGACCTCTGCGATGAGATGGGACTCTTCATCCTCGTGGGCTGGAGCTGTCACTGGGAATGGGAGGACTATCTCGGTTCCCACTGCGAGGAGCCATACGGTGGTATCCTCAGTCAGGAGCAGATTGACATCGTCGGCCAGTCGTTCGAGGATCAGGTGATGTGGCTACGCTATCATCCGTCGATCATCGGATGGTTCGTGGGCAGCGACATGTTGCCCAAGCCTGAGCTGGAAAAGCGCTACCAGCAGTTCCTGAGTCAGGAGGACGACCGCGACTATCTGATTTCGGCGAAGGACCAGAAGAGTGAGATCTCAGGTCCGTCAGGCACGAAGATGGCAGGCCCATACGAATATGTCGGACCGTCGTACTGGTATCTGCCAGAGGCTCCTGGTGGCGCCTTCGGTTTCAACACCGAGACGGGTATCGGTGCACAACTGCCCGTGAAGGAGTCGTTGGAGAAGATGATAGGCAAGCAGCTCTGGCCCATCGACGATCGCTGGAATCCATTCTGCACCGTATCGGCATCGGACATGAACTCGCTGAAGCAACTCAATGAGGTGATTCATTACCGTTTTGGCGATGCGAAGGATATTGATGAATATCTATATCGTGCCGACATGTTGAACTACGAGAGCACAAAAGCGATGTTTGAGTCGTTCCGTGCACACTGGCCTCACACCACAGGTATCATACAATGGATGCTGAACGGTGCACGTCCAGGCATCTATTGGCAACTCTACGACTACTACAAACAGCCCAATGCCGCCTACTACGGTGTAAAGAAAGGCAACGCCCCTGTGCAGTTGATCTATGATTACTATGCCAAGGCCGTCTATGCCGTCAACGAGACGCTGCAACCTGCCAACGTCAAGGCCTCGATGAAGCTGTTGAAAGACGGCCAGACGACCGAGGACAGCCAACAGGTGGAGATTGCATCGGGAACGGTAGTCAAAGTATTCGATATTGACACCACCGGCGCCCCGTCTGCCTTCCTGTTCCTGAAACTGACAGACGGTAATGGTGACGAGGTGACGACCAACGAGTACTTCCTGCCGTCGGGCAATGACAGTTACGACTGGACGAAGACCACCTGGGTGAATACACCCATCACAGAGTATGCCTCGTATGCGATGCTCGACAGTCTGTGCACCAAGGATTGTGAATTGTCTGTCAAGCCGTCAGCAGAGGGCCTATACGAGGTCAGTGTCAGCAATCCCTCGGACAAAGTCGCCTTTATGATTCGCCTGGCAGCCAAAGACCAGAATGGCAAGCTGATCTGCCCTGCTTATTGGAGCGACAACTACTTCTCGCTGGCTCCCGGCGACAGTCGTATTGTGACTTGTAAATTGCCCTCACAGTCGGGAAATGTGCAACTTTTTAGCGTGAACGTGCGATAATTCACAGATTATTCGTAACTTTGCGGCCATCAAAACAAACGACAACGAAGAAATGATAGTCTGCATTGCAGAGAAACCGAGTGTGGCACGCGATATCGCACGTATCATTGGTGCCAACAACTCACGCGACGGATATATGGAAGGCAACGGGTATCAGGTGACCTGGACCTTTGGTCATCTGTGTACCCTGAAGGAGCCTGGCGACTATACGACGGCTTGGAAACCCTGGGCGCTCACACAACTGCCGATGGTGCCTCAGCGCTTCGGCATCAAGCTTATCGATGACAACGGTATCAAGAAGCAGTTTGCCATCATCGAGCGACTGATGCAGGCAGCTGACGGTATCGTGAACTGCGGTGACGCGGGACAGGAGGGTGAACTGATTCAGCGGTGGGTGATGCAAAAGGCGCAAGCAAAATGTCCCGTAAAGCGTCTTTGGATCTCGTCGATGACCGACGAGGCCATCCGTGAGGGCTTTGCCAACCTGAAAGACCAGAACGACTATCAGCCACTCTATCTGGCAGGTCTCTCGCGCGCCATCGGCGACTGGTTGCTCGGCATGAATGCCACGCGCCTCTATACCCTGAAATACGGTCAGAACCGGCAGGTGCTCTCCATCGGCCGCGTGCAGACCCCTACCCTCGCTCTCATCGTGAACCGTCAGAAAGAAATAGAGCACTTCAAACCTGAGCCTTATTGGGTGCTGGCTACTGTCTATCGCGACACCACCTTTACCGCTACCAAGGGTAAATTCACCTCGAAAGAAGAGGGCGAGCAGGCTTTTGCAACCATCGAGGGTAAACCCTTTACGGTGACGAAGGTAGAGAAGAAGGAAGGCAAGGAACAACCGCCACAACTCTACGACCTTACATCGCTGCAGGTGGACTGTAATCGCAAGTTCTCCTATTCGGCTGAGATGACGCTCAACCTGATTCAGGCGCTCTACGAGAAGAAATTCACCACCTACCCTCGTGTCGACACGCAATACCTGTCGGATGACATCTATCCCAAGTGTCCGCAGACAATGAACGGACTCTATCAGACGCAATTTGGCGGTGTAGCGCCCTATGCAGAGCTGATCAAGCCCATCGGCGGCAAGCCCCTGAAAAAGAGCAAGCGCGTGTTCGACACCTCGAAGGTGACCGACCACCACGCCATCATCCCCACGGGCGTTATCCCTAAGAATCTTTCAGAGGCCGAGCAGAAAGTTTTCGACCTCGTGGCCAGAAGATTCATAGCGGTATTTTTGCCTGATTGTAAGTTCTCGACGACGACAGTGTTGGGAGAAGTCGCAGGAGAGGAAACCATCGAATTCAAGGTGACAGGTAAAGAGATATTGGATCCGGGATGGCGCGTGGTATTAGACAAGACCTCGGAGAAATCGGATGACTCAGAGAAATCCGAGAAATCAGAGAACGCCGAAAACTCTGAGAAGCCCGCCGATGCTGAGGAGCGTACGCTACCCACCTTCGTAAAAGGTGAATCAGGCGACCACAAGCCTACCCTTACGGAGAAATGGACCACACCCCCACCTTATTATAATGAAGCCTCACTGTTACGGGCGATGGAGACAGCAGGTAAGTTCGTAGAAGACGAGACCTTGCGCGCAGCCATGAAAGAAAATGGCATCGGAAGACCCTCTTCACGAGCCGGCATCATCGAAACCCTCTTCAAGCGACATTATATCAAGAGGGAGCGCAAACGACTCATCGCCACGCCCACCGGTATCGAACTGATTGACCTGATTCGCGAGGAATTGTTGAAGAGTTGCGAACTAACGGGTATCTGGGAAAAGAAACTGCGTGACATAGAGCACCAGAAATACGACCCCCAGCAGTTTATCGATGAGCTGAAGGCCCAGGTGACAGAAATTGTCAGGGAAGTGATGGCCGACAATTCGAACCGACGGGTGACGGTACTCACCGATGCAGAATTGAAGAAGGTAAAATCACCGAAAAAACAATAAAAACACTTCGCATATCGTTATTATAAGGTATGCGATGTTTTTTTAAGACCATCTCCATCGTTATTGGCTCCGTCCTCCTGGTAGGCTGCGGGGCAGATAAGGCTTTCAAGAAGGCAGAGACATTCTATGCCCTCGGGGAATATTATGATGCTGCCACCCAATACAAGAAAGCCTACGCGCAGACCCCGGCCAAGGAAAAGGCAAAGCGTGGAGAACTGAGTGCGAAGATGGCCACTTGTTATCGTCGCATCAATAGTACCTCGAAGGCCATCGCCGCCTACAACAATGTGATTCGCTACAAGAAGGCCGACTCGCTAACTAACCTCTATCTGGCACAACAACTGATGAAGAACGGTAGCTACAAGGATGCTGCGAAGAATTTCCAGATTGCGATTGACTCGTTGATGGCGTCTGAAGGAGCCGAGAGTCAGGCGTTTCTGGCACTCGCCAAGAATGGATTGAAAGCAGCGCGCCAAGCACCTGATTGGAAGAAGAAAGGCTCAGCCTACACGGTAAAGCGCATGGAGATATTCAACTCGCGACGGGCCGACTACTCCCCGATGCTGGCAGGCGACGACAACGACATCCTCTATTTCACCTCGACGCGTAACGAAGCCCAAGGTGACGATTACAGCGGCATCACAGGCACCAAAGCTGGTGATATCTTCTTTTCACAGAAAGACGACAAGGATAAATGGGGACGTCCCCAGAGCATCGATTCGGAATTAAACACTGATTTCGACGAAGGGGCCTGTGCTTTCTCGCCCGATGGTCGTACGATGTACCTTACCCAATGTCTTACCGATGCCAACTATCCCCGCTTTGCCACCATTGTCGCCTCGAACCGCAGCGATGCTTCATGGGGCAAAGGTACGGAGGTAAAGATTTCCAAGGACACGCTATCGAGCTATGCCCACCCCGCCATATCTCCTGATGGCGAATGGCTCTATTTCGTCAGTGACATGCCGGGTGGTCTAGGCGGTTATGATATTTGGCGCTGCCGACTTTATGGCAACAACGAGACTGGTGGCGCAGAAAATCTGGGGACCCCAATCAACACCCCTGGCGACGAGATGTTTCCCACATTCCGACCTAATGGCGACCTCTATTTTTCGAGCAATGGCCACCCTGGCATGGGAGGACTCGACATTTTCATCGCCAAACCGACGAGATCGGAAACATCAGATTACACTGACTCTTACGAAATCGAGCATCCGGGCTTCCCGCTGAATTCGCAGGGCGATGATTTCGGCATGACCTTCGAAGGGATGAAGAATCAAGGTTTTTTCTCATCAAACCGAGGCGACGCACGCGGCTTCGACCATATCTATAGCTTCTATAACCCCGACATCATTCAGACCGTCAAGGGTTGGGTGTATGAACAGGAAGGCTATGAGTTGCCTGCAGCACAAGTGTATATGGTGGGTAACGACGGTACCAATCTGCGACTGAGTGTCAGGGGCGACGGCTCATTCGAACAACAGATCAAACCGAATGTTGACTACGTGCTGATGGCCACCTGCAAAGGTTATCTTAACCATCAGCAGCAATTACGTGTCGATCCCGTCAACGCGTCCGAAGAATACGTGTTACAATTCCCACTCTACAACATCTCTGCACCCGTGCTGATCGAGAATATCTTCTACGACTTCGACAAAGCCACCCTGCGTCCGGAGTCATCTGTGGCACTTGATTCTCTTGTCGACCTCCTGAGACAGAATGCACACATCACCATCGAACTCTCTGCGCACACCGACTATAAGGGTTCGGACAAATACAACGAACGTCTGTCCCAACAGCGCGCCGAGAGCGTGGTACGCTATCTGATACAACACGGCATCGCTGCTGACCGTCTAACGCCGAAGGGCTACGGTGAGAGCAAGCCCAAAACGATTAAGAAGAAAGTAGCTGAAAGATATCCGTTCCTCAAGGAGGGTGATAAACTGACCGAAGAATTTATCACCACTCTTCCGGAAGAACAACAAGAGCCCTGCAACCAACTAAACCGCCGAACGGAGTTCAGAGTGTTGCAGACAACTTACGGTATGTTTGATAAGGCAGGACGACTAATACAAACGCCGCCAGCAGCAGAATCACCCACAGATTGATGTTGATCTCAGTGGTGGGAGCTGTAATTGCAAACACCTCGAGCCAGCCCAGCAACATACGAAGGCCACCGAAGAACAAGCCTTTCAGCACCTGCCAGCCGCCGAAAGCGAAGAATAATCCCACAGCCACTATGATGCAGAACATACTCCATATGCGTGACAGTCTGCGTACCATCGCTGTTTGTGTATCGGGCAGGTTCTGCATTACCCGCTCGGTAAAACCATTATCTTCAATCTGCTGCTGTGCAGCCTGCTTGAAGATTTCTGCCAGATCGTTTCTTCCTTCGAAGAAATCGTCTATCTTTATTTTTTCTTTATCGGTCATATCCATTTTCTTTTAAATAGATTGTCATTTTCTCCTTTCCTCGCCTGAGGTGCGACTTCACTGTGTTATCAGGAATGCCTGTAATCTTACTGATCTGCTCTATTGGGTAACCATCGATAAGTTGCAGCGTGATACAGGTTCGTTCGTCAGGCTTCAGCAGGTCTAGAGCGGCGTAGATATCCATCTTCAGGTTAGAGTCGCCAGTGGATGATGTCTGTCGCATCGCAGCAAAAGAGTCGATATCCTCTGTCTGTTTTTTCGCACGCACATTGTCATAGAACACATTATAGGCAATACGCATCAGCCATGTGGAGAAACTGGAAAGCCCACGGAATTTCGTGATGTTCACATAGGCCTTGATGAAGGTTTCCTGAGCCAGGTCGTCGCTCAACTGCTCATCGCCCAATGTCTGATTCAGAAAGAACCGACGAACAGGTGACTGGTATTTCCTGACAAGCTGGTCGAAGGCCCGCTTGTTGTGGAAAACCGCCACCTGCGTCACGAGGGCTATATCGTTGAGTTCCGTCACCTTTTTATTACTTTACCTTTCCAACAGGTTTTTCTCCGGCATACAAATCCACAGCACGATGTAGAAGATCAATCCACAGAAGGCTGTAAATATGGTGAGGAATGCATAAGCGATGCGGACCATCACGGGATCGAAATCCAAGTATTCTGCGATACCACCACAAACGCCTGCGATAACTCTGTCATTAGAGCGCATTAATCTCTTATTCATAATCACGAATGTTTGAGTTGTTGTTATTGAATTGATCGGAACGATTATTGTTGAGAGGATCATTACCCGTGTTACCAGACTGACGGGCGATATACCATTTACCCAATCCGATGAAGAACACGAGGGCACCGATGCCGAAACCAATCTTACCGATGATGAGTCCCAGGAAGATAGCCAATCCTATACCCGTAAACATTTGGCGCATACCTGTTTGATAGTCACCACTCCTACTGGGGCCAGCCATCTGTTCTTTCAGGATCTCATCAGGGATGGGCTGTCCGTTCTGGATGGCCATTTGCGCCAGTTTATAACGTTCCCTACGGTTCTTATTCACAAAGTAGAAGATGGCAATGATGATGAGCAGCGGGGCCAGGATGAACATAATTACCATAGCCAGGAGGCTGAAAACCATCGTTGGGGCCAGGATGCCGCCTACGCTTTCAATGGCATCACCAATAGCCTTGGCATCATCGCTGTTTCCATAATAGACGCTCCTATGACGGTGCGTGATGTACTTGTCGTCCTCAGCATCGTCGGCATCAGCAGTCGATGTGGTGTCAGAGAAGGCTTCGATTGCGTCCTGATTGTTCTTAGTAGAGTCCACCTGCTCCGTACGGGCGGAGTGGCGGTGCTTCTGCGATGCGGCCTGGGTATTCAAACCGAGGGCGAGCATCATTGTGATTGCGATTAAATACTTTTTCATATCTCACTAGTTTTTTGAATTCTACACCCGTTTGACGTAACAAATCATAAATTAGTTGCAAAGATAGTGTTTTTTCCCATATTTTTTTTAATTTTGCATGCAAAATATGCAATTACCGGAGGATTTCATCCGTGAAACAAGGCTGCTGATGGGCGAGGCACGCTTCAATAGCTACTTAGAGGCATTCCAAGAGGAGGCCCCTGTCAGCATTCGCCTCAATCCCCAAACACTCGGGGACGGTTCTTTTTTGTTTGACAACGACTCCACGCCAACGAGTCAAACAAAAAAGAACCGTCCCCAAGTGTTTGAACATGTCCCCTGGTGTCGTGAGGGCTATTATCTTGAGGGAAGGCCACAGTTCACTTTCGATCCCCTCTTCCATGCCGGCTGCTACTATGTTCAGGAGGCCGCTTCGATGTTCATCACCCATGTACTGCGTCAGTTTGTTAAAGAGCCTGTAGCTATGCTCGACCTCTGTGCTGCTCCTGGTGGGAAATCAACGGCAGCTCTAACGGTATTGCCAGAGGGGAGCACACTTGTCAGCAACGAGCCCATCCCCACCCGCGCGCAGATTCTGATAGAGAACATCACCAAATGGGGTGCAAAGAACTGCATCGTCACCAACAATTACCCGCGTGATTTTCGTAAGGCCAAAGCGAAGTTCGACCTCATCCTCTGCGATGTGCCCTGCTCTGGAGAGGGTATGTTCCGTAAAGATCCTGCCACCATCAGCGAGTGGAGTCTGCAAAATGTCGAGAAATGCTGGCGCCTGCAGCGCGAAATCGTGGCCGATGCCTGGGACTGTCTGAATCCTGGCGGCATCCTCATCTATAGTACATGCACCTTTAATACGAAGGAGAACGAAGAAAACGTACGTTGGATCATGGAGGAATACGATGCTGAAGCGCTCACTATCCCCACAGAACTATCCTGGCATATCACGGGTTCGCTGCTCGAAGGCTTTGATACCCCCGTCTATCGTTTCATTCCCGGCGTCACCCGCAGTGAAGGACTCTTTATGGCGGTGCTGCAAAAAAAGGGTGATTTTGCCAATCATGCAAATAAAGCTAATTCCTTAAAAGGACTAAAGATACTGTCATCCGACCTGTCTGATGGCGATTATCCGCAAGTAGCACTCACCTACACCGACGCTCTTAGTTACCTGCGTGGCGAGGCTCTTGTCCTGCCTTCCGACACCCCTCGCGGCCATATCACCGTTACCTACAAGGGGTTCCCTCTCGGCCCTGCAAAGAATATCGGCAACCGCGCCAACAACCTCTATCCGAAACCCTGGCGCATCAAAACCACCCATCTACCTACAGAAGAAACAATAATTATCAATATATGAAACAATACTTAGACATTTTGAACCGCATCCTCACCGAGGGCACAGAGAAAAGCGACCGTACCGGTACAGGTACCATTAGCATATTCGGTACCCAGAGCCGATATAACCTCGATGACGGTTTCCCCCTGCTGACCACGAAGAAACTCCATCTGAAGTCGATTATCTACGAACTGCTCTGGTTCTTACGTGGCGATACCAACATCCAGTATCTCCACGACCATAAGGTCAGCATCTGGGACGAATGGGCCGACGAAAATGGTGACCTGGGGCCCGTCTATGGCCATCAGTGGCGCTCATGGCCCGATTATAACGGTGGCACCATCGACCAGATACAATACGTGCTCGATCAGCTGAAGAACAATCCCGACTCCCGTCGTATGATTGTCTCTGCTTGGAATGTGGCTGAGGTCAACAAGATGGCCCTGCCCCCGTGCCATACCATTTTCCAGTTCTACACATCCCCCTGCATCTCTGATGGTAAGGAAACACGTCGTCTCTCACTCCAACTCTATCAGCGCTCGGCTGACACGTTCCTCGGCGTACCCTTCAACATCGCTTCCTACGCCCTGCTATTGCAAATGATGGCACAGGTCACGGGTTATAAAGCCGGTGACTTCGTCCACACCACAGGCGACACCCACCTCTATCTGAACCATATCGAGCAAGCCAAACTCCAACTCACTCGTGAGCCACGTCCCCTGCCCCGGATGAAACTCAACCCCGACGTAAAAAGCCTCTTCGACTTCCAATACGAAGACCTCGAACTCGTTGGATATGATCCACATCCTCATATCAAAGCAGAAGTGAGTGTATAGTGAATAATAAATTATGAATAGTTATGATTTCAATTATTGCTGCGGTAGCGAAGAATAGGGCCATCGGTTATAAGAACAAGTTGATCTATTGGTTGCCCAACGACCTGAAGCGTTTCAAAGCCCTCACCACAGGCCATACCATCATCATGGGCCGCAACACTTTCCTCTCGCTGCCCAAGGGAGCCCTGCCCAATCGTCGTAACATTGTGTTGAGCCGTTCACAGAAAGCCTTCGACGGCTGCGACGTCTATCCTTCTTTGGAAGAAGCCCTACAACACTGCCTACCCGATGAAGACATCTACATTATCGGTGGTGCCTCTGTCTATCGTCAAGCTCTGAAAATTGCAGACCGTCTCTGTCTCACAGAGATAGACGACACCCCTGCCGATGCAGACACTTTCTTCCCAATCTACCACGATGACTGGCAAGAAGAAAGCCGTGAAGATCATCCTATCGATGACCGTCACGACTTCCCCTATTCCTTTGTCGATTATATCAGAAAACCGGTAGCGTAATCAACTGCTGCATGATGGTCATCGCCATCCGCTCGTGCCCCGCATCGTTCGGATGCAGGCGGTCGTTTTCTGCATTCTTAAAATAGGAGGCCATCTCGTCCATCAGTGGATAGAGGCCACAGAGGGCATTCAGGTCGATCACGGGCACCGCCCAAAGATTGCCTGCCTCCTTCACAGACTGCACATACGCATCAATATATTCCCCGCACAGATTTGTATAGTCCTCACGCGGTTGCCAGTTCTTGTCGTTAGCATAGAATTCCGCCCGGTGAATCGGTGTCAGCAGCACAATCTGCTTCTTGGGAAACAGCCGTTTCACATAGTCAAGTGCCTTGTTGATCCGGCCACGATAGGTTGAGTCGCTCATGACAGGATAGCGGTGTTTGCGATCCACCAGATGCTTCGGTTCATGAATACCCGCCATCACCTGCTCTTGCCGCTCTGTAAACCACTCGCCGATGGGCACGCCCGCATTATAGTCGTTGGTGCCGATGAAGATCAGGATAGCATCGAAGTCATCTCCATGCTCTTCCTTCAGCTTGTCTGCCTGACGCGGAATATCATTCCATTGCCGTCCGCTCACACCATAGACATACGGTTCTATCTGGAGCCAGTCCTGCAAAAATCCCCAATATTTTATCTTCGATCCGCTGTTCCTCGGATCTGTGATTGAGTCACCGAAATAAGCCACCCGCTTTCCTTTCCAAGGATGCTGCATCACTTGTTGCGCACACGCAGGCATCGTCAGCAATACAACAAATAGGCAAATATATAGTCGTTTCATATCAAATTATTTATTGTTTCCGCCACAAAGTTACGAAAAGATTCCGAATATCGATACGCCATCCCCATATTTTTTGTACCTTTGCACCACTTATGTACAAACCAAGATTCAACATGAAGCGCCAGGTGCTCGTGTTCCGACAGTTTGGGAACAAGGGTTATTCGCTGTTCAGTTGTCTGGGCAGGGAGGTCGTATGCAGCGTGCTTTCTGTGGCGACGCTGACCTATGCCTCTGCGGAGAGTGTTGCGACAGACCCTGTTGTAACCGACTCCACTGCGACGACAACAGCCCGCGAGATGATGCTCGAGGAAGTCAGTGTGACGGGCTCGAGGGCGCCCCTGACGAAAGGTCAGGCTGCGAGAATGGTAACTGTACTGGAGCGTGCCGACATTGCGCAAGCACCCGTACAAAGTATTAACGACCTGCTGAAATACGCCATCGGCGTGGATGTCCGTCAGCGAGGACCGATTGGTGCACAGACGGATATCTCGATCCGGGGCGGTACTTCCGAACAAATCATATTGTTGCTGAATGGCATTAATATCTGTGATCCACAGACGGGCCACAATGCGATAGACTTGCCCATCGACCTAAATGATATTGTGAGGATCGAGGTGATTGAAGGACCTGCGGGGAGAATCTATGGGACATCGTCGTTGGTGGGGGCTGTTAACATCGTGACGAATGTTAGAGGTGAGAGAAATGATTATTTCCTTGAGATACATGCAGAAGGGGGATCGTATGGATATGGAAACGTAGGAGGCAGATTCGCCTGGGAAGGGCATTCACTCTCAGCGAAGTACAGTCGGAGTGACGGATGGAGCCGTTCGAAGACAGGCAGGCTGAACACGGATTTCAGCGGTGCGAAAGGGTTTTATCAGGGACGATATGAGGACGAAACCATAAAACTGAACTGGCATCTCGGCATCGCTGACAAAGGCTGGGGTTCTAGCACCTTCTGGGCCTCACCAAAATGGCAGGCCGACGAGCAGTATGAGCACACCACAAAACTGTTCTCCGCCATCCAAGGCCAGAGCCAACAAGGCCCGATGCACCTGAATTTCAGCCTCTACTGGAATCAGAACCGCGACCGCTATGAGGGGTATCGCGGACAGGCGGAGAAGATGAAATACAACTACAACCGCACCGATGTATATGGCGTAAACGCAGGCGCCTATTTCGACTGGTTGGCAGGGCGTACCGCCTTCGGGGCGGAGTTGCGCAATGAGGACCTCGTAAGCGGGAACCTGGGGGAGCCGTTATCGAAGACACACCACATCAAAGGTACCGACCGCGATTACACATTGGGGGTGAACCGTACGAACATCAGTGGTTATCTGGAGCACAATATCCTAATGAACCCAGTGACCGTTTCGGCAGGGCTCGTGGCAGTGAAGAACACGTGGAGCAACATGAACATGACCGTCTATCCAGGTATCGACATCAGCTACCGTCCTAACCCACACTGGCGACTGCATGCCTCCTATAATACCTCACTCCGCATGCCGTCGTTTACAGAGATGTATTACAAATTACAAGGTTATTGTGCCGATCCTCATTTGAAGCCTGAAGAGATGCAGGCCCTCGAACTCGGCTTTAATTATCAATTATCCATTATCAATTGTCAATTGTCTCTCTGGCACCATCACGGGAGCAACATGATCGACTGGATCATGGATACTTCGAAGGGCGAAGAGGCAGAGTGGCAAAGCGTGAACCATACGACTATCAACAGCATCGGTTTCGAAGCCTCCAGCACGCTCAATCTTCCATCAACCATCATCCATCTCTCCTATAGCTACATTCATCAGAACAAGCAGCAGGAGGCTGGCCTCATATCGCAGTATGCCTTGGAATACCTCAGACACAAGTTGGTGGCACAGGCGCAGGTACAGATGACGAAGCAGTTGTCACTGGGTATAAACCTGCGCTGGCAGGACCGTGTAGGTGTCTATACCTGCTTCGACGGACAAACACACGACTATGAGCCCTACGCCCTCGTCGACACCCGGTTCACCTGGACATTGACACATTGGAAAGCCTACGTAGAAGCAAATAACCTCTTCGACGTCAGTTACCATGACTACGGGCTTGTGGAACAGCCTGGCCGCTGGCTCATAGCAGGTTTCTGCATCAGTTTATAATAGTAAAAAGGCTCGCATCGAATATCGAATAGCGAGCCTTTTACTTCTTCTTCAGTCTGAACGATCGTTCTATACTGCTGACTTCTTCTGAGAAACCTTTGTCAATCTTCAGGCGCTGTTCAATGGTGTTGCAGCTGTGGATGACTGTAGAGTGGTCGCGGTTGCCGATAAGCTGACCAATACGGGCTGCAGACATCTTGGTGTATTTCTGAGCCAGATACATCGAGATCTGACGCACCTGCACATAGTCGCGCCTGCGGCTCTTGCTGATGATATGCTGCTGGGAGACATTGAAGTGCTTGCAGACCTTCTCGAGGATATCGTCAATGGTAAGCGGATGGTTGTCGATCTTCACGGCACGCTGGATGACACGCTCAGCCAAACGCATGTCGATATTCGAATTGTAGACAATCGAATAGGCCATCAGTGAATTGACCACACCCTCAAGGTCGCGCACGCTGCCATTGATGGTTTCAGCGATATACCGAATGACATCTGCGGGGATCTTCAGGCCGTCACGACGACACTTGGAATTGAGGATATCAATACAGAGTTGCACGGTGGGCTTCTCCAGTTCAGCAATCAGACCGCATGAGAAACGCGTCAGCATACGCTCGTGCAACCATTTCAGGTCAACCGGCGGACGATCGCTTGCAAGAATGATCTGCTTACCTAGACGGAACAGATGATCGAAAATATGGAAGAAGGTCGCAACTGTCTTCTCAGCCGTTGCCCACTCCTGTACGTCGTCGACAATCAGCAGGTCAATGGTCTGGTAGAAATTTATGAAATCGTTGACGGTATTCTGTCGGCTGGCATCGGTGAACTGCACCTGGAACAGACGAGCGCTGACATAGAGCACACGCTTCTCAGGATACATCTCCTTACAGCGTACACCGATGGCATTAATCAGATGTGTCTTACCACAGCCCGAAGGGCCATAGATAAAGAACGGATTGAAAGTGGTCTTACCCGGATGTTCTGCAATGGAGAGTCCAACTGTACGCGGCAACTTGTTGGAATCACCCTCGATGAAATTCTGGAAGGTCTTCTTCAGATCCAACTGAGGATTCAGGCCTTGTGGAAGGGCAGCATCGAGTGTCGTAGGCGACTGGTTACCGTGACTGACAGGCTCTTGTGCCTCAATTTCGGCCGGCACCTCGCCTTCTACTTCCTGTACCGTATTCTTATTATTATCGCCAACAACGGTAATGATACGGTAGCGGAGAATAACATTTTCGTCAAATACGCGAGCGAGTACCTTTCTTAATAAGCCAACGTAGTACTGCTCCAAGTACTCGTACACGTACGGACTTGGAACCTGCACCATGAGCGTGTGCTCTGACTCCGAGTAAGACTCGAAGACGATTGGCGCGAACCACGTTTTATATTGCTGCTCTGTGACATTAGCCTGGATGAGACGCAGACATTCATCCCAGAGCGCACTTTGACTTTTAACCATACTCGATTGCTTTAATTTAGCGTTGCAAAGTTCGTACTTTTTTTTGGAATATCCAAATCCTTTTTTTTCATACTTTGTTTGTACAATTGGCGTAACTTCCTAATAAGCGGCATGTTAGGTCGTTTCACGAATCTGGCAAGAAAAAGACCCTATTTGAAATTTCGAACCAATTGATAATAAGCATGTTACAAAAACGCCTCCATAAAAAATGGCATATAAAACCATCCCGTCAAAATGTGCGCTAACCACTATAGACATGGGGCTTTGCAAAACTCCATCCAAAAGGAGGAGAAAAATTCCTTATTTAGACAAAATTTAAATTACCTGTCTTTTTTTCCAAAAATTGAGAAATGCACATAGCGCTTCGGATGTTGCTTCAAATCGATCATCAGAGAGTCGGTATGACTCATCGTCGATGACAGGTTGCGATAGAGTTCCTGATCGCGCATCAGCAGACCAAGCGTACCATCATTGCTGTTGAGTTTTGCCGTCATCTGCTCTACATTCTGCAAAGTATTGTTTACCTTGGCCATTGTCATGGCGATATCCAGGTCACTGAGGTTCTTGGTCAGAGTATTGGTATTGGCCAGCACATTGTCGGCTTTCTCCATCATGCCAGGCATCTGTGTCTTCAAGTTTGCTGACAGGTGATGTAACTCATTGGTTGTCGACGACAGGTTGGCGGTGATTTGGTCAATGTTATGAATAGAACTGCTTATAGCCGGGTCGCTCAGCAGCATATTAACGCTGTAGAGAATCGAATCGAGTTTCGGCAGCATCCGCTGAATCTGCGGAATCATCTCGCTGGCTTTCGATAAGGCACTTTGCTGGATATGGCCATATATGGTATCGCCAGGCTCCATCTGGTCAACAGGATTGGGTCCGAGAATCAGATCCAGTTCGATATTACCCATCAGATCCTTGGAAATCTCGGCCGTAGTGCCATTGGGGAGATGCATCTTATTGTCAAGACCCAGCACAGCGACGATTTCGTTGGTGCCATTGTAATCATAGATAACATCCTCGACCACACCGACACGATAGCCGTTGGAATAAATGGGACTGGACACCGATAAACCCGCCACATTGGTAAACTTAGCATAGTAGCTGTCGTTAGTTGAGAAGAGTGTCATACCCTTCAGAAACTTCAGGCCGAAAAACATAACGACGATGCCGGCAATGGCAACCAGTGCGATCTGAACCTCTTTTGATAACTTCATAGACTTTATATTTTTACTTTTTTATTTGACTCTTTTATTCTTGAATTCCCTAATGGCCTGCTGAACATCCATGCGCTTACCACCCTTAAAGGCAATGATAAAGGCCTCGGGGAACTTTTCCAACAGCGACTTGCGCAGATGATAGATCTCATTATAATTCTCCGATGCGCCGACGGTATATTTCGTCAGGCCATTCTCCACATAGCTGTCCACGCCCGTCTGTCCCTTCAGCCGACTGTCACCGGCTTTGATCTTCTGGCTGCTAACGAGGATCTGCACCTTAAAGACGGGGACATCAGAAGCAACAGGGGATACGGGTTCTTTCTTAGGCTCCACAGGCTCCTGAGTCACAGGTGTCTCTTGTGTCTTCTGCGGGGCAGGCGATTCTTGCGTTTCAGGTGCTTTCTGAGGCTCTGGCGTCACAGACATCGGGGGAACCTCTTCCTGGACGGCAGGTGATGCAGGAGCCTTCTCCTCCTGAACAACAGGTGTCTGTGGCGTTTCAACCTTCACGGGGGTTTTCTCTTCCACCTCTGGCATATAGGGAACCGTGATGTTGCCACCATGCCGCTTCTTATAAGCGATAAAGGCATTGTAGATACCACGTGCATACTGCTCAGTAGCCGTGTTGGTATTCATATACTGCTCCTCATCGGGTGTGGAGATAAAACCCAGTTCGATAAGACAGGCAGGCATCGAGGTAAGCCTCAGCACGGCCAGATTGTCCTGATGGGCGCCCATATCCGCGCGACCTGTTGCCTGACATACATAGCGCTGCATATACTTAGCCAGTTCAGCGCTATTCTCCATATTCTTGTCCTGTACAAACTCAAACATGATATTACTCTCGGGTGAATTGGGGTCGAAACCGCGATAGTTCTTCTGGTAGTTGGCCTCCTGATAGATGACGGCATTCTCGCGCTTGGCCACCTCAAGGTTCTCCATGATACCCGTCGCCTTACCCGTACGACGGCTACGGCCCAACGTGTAGGTCTGGAAGCCCCGGGCAATATGGCCTTTGGGCAAGGCATTGATATGAATGGAGATAAACAGGTCGGCCTTATTGTTGTTGGCAATCTCCGCACGGCGGTAGAGTTCCACAAACTTATCGGTCTTGCGGGTATAGATGACATTCACATCGGGACAATTCTTCTCAACCAGTTTTCCGAAGGCAAGGGCAAATTTCAGTGTGAGGTCCTTCTCACGGGTCTTACCTTTACCGACGGCACCGGTGTCACCGCCACCATGTCCGGCATCAACCACCAGCGTAAACCGCTTATTCGCTGCATCAGCCGATGCAACAAAGAACAGAAACGTTATCAGAATATAGACAATCTTTTTACCCATCAATCAGTCTTATTATTAATAAGGTGTATCTCGACGCCGGCTCCCTCGCTGTCTGCTCCCATTGGGGGATTCAGTTTGGTGAGCTCCAAGTCGATGGATGTCACTTGCGGAAAAGTCTTGCCGATAGCCTCAACCATTCTTCCCGCCACATGTTCCATCAGCTTTGAGGGCTGCTGCATCTCACGTGCCACAAGGTTATAGAGGGTAGCATAGTTCAGGGTGTCGCCAATCTCATCGCTCTGCATGGCCTGCCCGAGGGGGTATCCCACCTTGAGCGAAAGGAGGAATTCCGCCCCTACCTGCCGCTCCTGAGGCATCACCCCATGAAAGGCATGAAAACGGACCTGCCGCAGATAGATATAACTGGACGTCAGCTTCATGATTCCACGTTACCGGCACCCTCCGAGGCATCAGTATCCTCCTCGTCGTGAACACCGGGAATATATTTCTTCAAAGCACGCTCCACACCCGTCTTCCAGGTGTTGATGCTCTCATCCTTCAACGAAAGTGAGCCCACCAGACGCACCACATGTTCGAGCGGCATACGGTAGCGCAACACACCGGAGATGAGTTTGGCGTAGTTCCAGTACTCAGGATTGAACTTCTCCGACAATCCTTCAACCGTCGTCTTATAGCCGCGCTTGTTCTCAAACTGGAAGTCGTAACGCTTCGTGCCGTCAGGATTGACCTGCTTGATGATCTTTCCGTGCGTCACGGTCTTCGGAAGAATGATACCCTCGTCGTCATCCTGCAAACCAGTAAAGATTTCGTAGGGATAGCCATCGAGCAATCCGACAAGCGCCACCCACTTCTCCTTGTTGTTCTGGAACCTGACGACGTCGCAATCCAACATAGCGGGGCGCACTTCCGTCACTGCCGCATTACGGTACTGCGAATCAACGGCCAAAGCCTGATCGAGCAACTGCATCAGTTTGCCGGCATCCTCTGGCTGCAACGACTGGAAACACAGTCCCAGCAGGTCGGCAATCTTCTCACCATTCAGGTCACTTCCCGTCTTCACGGCTACAGGAATTAATCCGTCGATAATGCGTTTAAGCATTTCATTTTTTGATTCTGTTTGCATAACAATAGCCTTTTCTGGCTGCAAAGTTACAGAATAGTTTCTAATTTCGGAAAACTTTTATGCGTTTTCTTCACAAAAAGTTTCCCATTTTGGAAAACATTCACTAACTTTGTGCCCGAAATCATAACAAAAAAACGTACATCATGAAGAATTTACTGACACGCAAAACCATTCGCAAATACACCAGTCAGGAGGTTAGCGACGAATTTCTGAACCGTCTGTTTACTGAGGCTGCACGCACGCAGACCATGGGTAATCTGCAACTCTACAGCGTCATCGTTACCCGTTCTCAGGAGATGAAGGAGAAACTATCGCCTGCCCATTTCAACCAACCGATGGTAAAGGAGGCGCCTGTGGTACTGACCATCTGTGCTGATTTCAACCGCACCAGTTTCTGGGCCAAATGCCGTAACGCCGAGCCCGGCTACGACAATCTTCTGTCATTCATCAATGCTGCCACCGATGCCCTGCTCTTCACGCAGACACTCTGCAACCTCATGGACGAGGAAGGCCTGGGCTACTGTTATCTGGGCACCACCATCTATCAGCCTCAGCAGATCATCGATGTGCTGCATCTGCCTAAGCTCACCATGCCCGTTGCTACACTCACCGTTGGCTGGCCTGACGAAAATCCGGAGCTCACCGACCGTCTGCCCATAGAGAGCTTTGTACATCAGGAGCGTTACAACGACTACATGGGCAAGGATATCGACGCCTACTATTATGAGAAGGAGCATCTGCCCGAGAACCAGCACTTCGTCAGAATCAATAAAAAGGAGACCCTCGCGCAGGTATTCACCGATATCCGCTACACCCGCAAAGACAACGAGGCGATGTCGAAAACCCTCATGGACACCCTCATCCGCCAGCAATTCCTACCCTTTGCCATAAGAATGGGGTTCTTCGATTGAGACTGTCAAACACTCGGGGACGGTTCTTTTTTGTTTGACCAATCACGCGTTTACGTTGTCAAACAAAAAAGAACCGTCCCCGAGTGTTTGAATCTATTACACCTCGATGGGCTTGTACTTCGGTACCAGCGCCTTCATGATGCACCAGCCGATGAGGTAAGCCACAGCGCAGATGCAGAACACCACCATATAGGCAGCGGGCTTTCCTTCGAAACCGAAGAATGTAAAGGCTGCACCCTGATCAGCAGCCCAGTCGAAGAAACGACCAGAACCGAGGTTAATACTCATCGAACCGATACCACCAGCCATCGTTCCCAGACCGACAATCGTACCGATAGTTGATTTCGGGAACATGTCGCCGATAGTCGAGAACAAGTTGGCACTCCAGGCCTGATGGCCGGCACCAAGCAGACCGATCAGGATGGCAGGCCACCAGGCGCTATAGGCACCGAGCGGCTGTGCAAACAGGCCCAGCACGGGGAAGCAGGCGAAGATCAGCATTGCACGCATACGACCCAGATAAGGGTTCATGCCCTGCTTCTCCACGAAGTAGGTAGGCAAATAGCCGCCACCGATAGAAACCACCGTTACAATGGCATAGAGCGTGAATATCAACAGGATGCCCATCGTCGAGTCGGAGGTATAGCCATACTGGTCGCTGAAATAGGCGGGCGCCCAGAACAGGAAGAACCACCACACACCATCGGTCATGAACTTTCCCACGAGGAACGACCAGGTCTGCTTGAACTTGAAGCACTCGAAGAAAGGAATCACCTTCTCTTCTTTCACCTGTTCACGATCCTGTACCTCAGCCAGGTCGTTGTCCTGCTCGATGTAGTTTAACTCAGCCTGATTCACAAACTTGTTCTGACGAGGTTTGTCATAGAGCCATATCCACAGTCCCATCCAGATGAAACCAAGGGCACCGATGATAATGAATGCCATCTCCCAACCCCAGGCACGAGCCAGCAGAGGAATGGTAGCAGGGGCTGCCAATGCACCTACAGAAGCACCGCTATTGAAGATCGAAGTCGAGAAGGCGCGATCCTTTTTCGGGAAAAACTCAGCCGTCGCCTTGATGGCAGCGGGGAAGTTACCAGCCTCACCGACGGCGAGGATCAGACGACAGGAAAGGAAGAGCCATACAGAAACCGTGGCGATGGCAATGGCGGCCTCAGAGCCAGCCTCCACCATGCGAAGGGCCTCGATAGAATCATAGCCTTCCCAAGCCATAGCCACCCAACCGCAAATGGCATGCAAGCAGGCACCCACCGACCATACGAAGATAGCGATGAGATAACCCTTCTTGGTACCCATCCAGTCGATGAACTTACCGGCAAAGAGGTTTGCAATGGCATAGAACAGCGAGAACATACCAGTAATGGTACCGTAGTCACCATCAGTCCAATGAAACTCAGGGGCAATAAAGTCTTTCCAAGTGAGCGACAGAACCTGACGGTCCATGTAGTTGATAGTGGTTGCCAGGAACAGCAACCCACAGATAACCCAACGGAAGTTGGACATTTTCGTTGTTTGAACTGGTGTCATATTTCTATATTATTTAATGTCAATCACAGGGATATTATCCTTATCGTTGTAGTACAGGTTCTCACCGGCCATACCCCAGATGAAGGTATAGAAATAGGTGCCTGCAGCAGCGTGCATGCTCCACTCGGGCGACATGATGGCCTGCTCGTTGTGCAGCCATACCACACGACTTTCCTGGGGTTCACCCATGATATGGGCGATGGTCTGCTCCTCAGGCAGATTGAAATAATAGTAAGCCTCGATACGACGGCCGTGGGTGTGAGGGGGCATCGTGTTCCAGGCTGCACCCGGGTTCAGCTGTGTCAATCCGAGTTGCAGCTGACAAGGACCCTCCTCCAGCACATCGTTCACAATGAGCTTATACACCGTGCGGTTGTTACACTCCTCCAGCGAACCCACAGGTCCCCAGACAGCAGCCTTCAACGAACCCTTTCGACCGTCGAGGGTCACCCACTGCGTCTTGTAGTGCTGGTGGGCTGTCGCCGAATTCAGGTAGAACTTAGCAGGTTTGCTGGCGTTCTTCGAACGGAAGAGCACCTCCTTGTTCACGTCCTTGTCCTTGGCGATATGGCCACGACCGATATAGAGGGCCTCCTTTGGTGCAAGGGCATACTCCTTACCGTCGACAATCACCACACCATCGCCCTGCCCGCAGTTTACCACGCCGAGCTCACGGTTGTAGAGGAAATACTTTTCCTTAATCGTCGGATCCACGTCGAGACCCAGTTCCAGGAAGTTCTCCAGTTTCAGGGTTTTGTTCACAGGCATCGCACCACCGAAAATAAAGCGGTCGTAGTGCGAGTAGGTCAGGTTGATCTCGTCGGCCACCATCACCTTCTCCATCACGAAACGCTCACGAAGGGTCTTCGTGTCGTAGTGTTTCACGTCCTCGGGATGACAGGCCGTCTGGAAACTAACATTCTGCTGGCCGAAGCCCATCGTCAAATTACCCATAAGCATTAAAGTCAAAATCGATTTCTTCATTGTTATATCATTTAATTATTCACTTATCACTATTTGCTTTCTCGTCGGCCACGATATGGACACGGTTCCAGTACATCATACCGAGGGTGAAGAGCGTCAGCACACCCATGCCGATCCACTGCAGGTTGTTCACGCACTTGTAGATCACCCACCCGAAGAGGCTCGAAGCAAAGTCGAGCGCACCAGCCTCGAAGCCCTCAGGAATCTTGGCGGCATTGTCGCCCGTCTGTGCGAACACCGTGTGGGCAGCCTGTGTAAAGGCCGGTGCCATGTCCGTTACGAACCAGAGGCCGATGGCCACAGCCACAAGACCCACGATGAATGTCTTCACCACATTACCTTTCGTAAACGGCAGCACCATCACAAACACGTAGAACATACCCGCCAGCGAGGCCAGCGGCAGGAACTCGTTGCCAGGCAGGATCACCGCCAGACCCAGTGTCACGGGAATCAGCAACAGCGAAACCACCAGCGTCGTCGGATGTCCGATAACGAGTGCCGGCGACATACCGATATACACCTTCTTACCATTGAACTTGCGCTTCACCACCTCCTGTGTCTTCTCAGAGATGGGCATCAGTCCGTCGATAAACAGGCGGGTGATACGGGGGATGAGCTCCATCACGGCCCCCATCGTCACACCCAGGAACAGGATCTTCTTAATGTCCAGCTGTGCCAGTGCACCGATCAGCGCACCCACAATCACACCCAGCACCAGCGGCTCACCCAGCACACCGAACTTCTTCTTCAGGCCCTCGGCATCGATGTCGAGCTTCGAGAAGCCGGGGATCTTGTCAAGTAGCCAGTTGATGCCCAAGGCAAACGCCGTGAAGCTTTGGCAGAACGGTTGCGGAATGGAGATACCATCCATATTCTCATAGTAGCCCTGGAACTTCTGGGCTGTGAGGTCGGCCATCACTAGTGTGTTGATATAGCACACGATAGCAGCGAAATAGCCCCATGCCAGACTCTGGTCCATCACGAAATAGGCTACGGCCCCGATAAAGGCGAAGTGCCAGTAGTTCCACAGGTCAATGTTCACCGTCCGCGTGGTCTTCGTGATGAGCATCAGGAAGTTCACGCCCAAACAGATGGGGATGATCAGCGCGCCGACGGCCGTATTGTACGCCACGGCGGCAGCAGCGGGCCATCCCATGTCGAACACACCGAGCTGCAGGTTGTAGAGTTTCGAAATCTCACTCAGCGGACTACCGAAGTTGTTCGTCAGCAGGGCCGTCACAATGCCCAGACCAACGAATCCAACACCCACATAAAGTCCTGATTTCAAAGACTTTCCGAATTTCAGTCCGATACACAATCCGATGATGGTAAACAGGATAGGCATCATCACCGACGCGCCCAGACTGATAATGTAACTGAATACTTGTTCCATTGTTATGATCGATAATTATTATTTGTTTTAGTCTCAGACGGTGCAAAATTACGAAAAAATAGCGAAACGCATCGCATTCCGCTATCTTTTTTTTACGTTATCGTTAACGTAACCCTGTCATCACCTGTATTTCTCGACACGGGCATCGCTGATTGGTCCTTGCCAATTGAGGCCGAAGGCGAAATCATAGGTGTGGCCATCGGCATCCTGATAGCAACGCATGTCGCGTGGCACGTCCTCCAACTGTTCCTCCACCGTCTTCATATCGGCAGGCATCTGCATGGGCAGGAGTGCAGAGGGCTCTGCCTTGCCACTGATGATGTCGAGCAGCGCCTGATGCTGTACCTTAAATGAGATCAGGATGGCATCGGCTGAGGGTTCAATCTCCGAGAGTACGACGGGCCGGCCTGTCTCGATGATGACCACCACCGGCTTCTCCCCCATCGCCTGCTTCGTATTCTGAACCATTACCATATCGTCGCGATTATAGGCTTTGACGGTCTTTCCGCGGAAGCTGCGGTTAGTCGTTTTCTCCATCGGGTCGCCACCAGCAATGCTGACGGCACGGGCGTCGCGGGCTGTATAGTCATCATATTGCAGACTGAACGGCATATAGCCATTACCACCTTTCTTCACGTCGTCCAAGCTATAGCCGACACCGGTACTCGGTTCCTGAACCAGACAGATGGCAAAGTCGGCCTGTTCGGGCTCTTCCACCACGTCGAAATACTCCTTCACCAGGGCCAGGTCGATGGGCTCCACCGTCTTCTCCTCGGAGATGCCGCCCCAGAGGCCGGGGATGGCCGGGAAGTGGCGTTTCGGCACATACACCTTCCGGCGGTCCTTCACGGGCAACACCTTGTTATCGTGGTTCTTCAGCATCACAACCGACTTCAGCTGAGCCTCGTAGCCCTCCTTCATAAACTCGGGCTTACCCACAAATGCCTTCGTCTCCGCAGGATCGAGATAGGGATTCTCGAACAGTCCCACGCGGAACACATTCAGCAGCAGGCGACGGGCGGACTGTTCAAAACGCTCACGGGCACTTGCCTCGCCCTGCGCCTCGCTCCACATCCGATAGGCCTCCAACACCGGACCGATCTCGTTATTGCCACCAAACTGGTCTACCCCAGCCTGCAGGATCTTATAATGACGCTCGGCCACGGAAAGCGCTTCTACGCCCCAGGGCTTACCGCCAATCGGGCTGTCGAGCACCTTCATATCATAGGTGATGTGCCAGTCGGTACAGACCACGCCCTCAAACTTCGCCTCCTCGCGCAACTGCTGCTGGATGAGCCATTTGCTATAGCTGCCGCCCACATTCTCGCCCGAGGGGTCCTGATGCCAGAGGATGCTGTAGATGGGCATCACGGCCGAGGCCATCTCCGTCCCACCCTCCAACTTGAAGGCACCCTCTACGAACGAGCGCTTGTGCATAGCGAGGTTGTTGCCTGGATAAACGGCATACTTGCCCGAGGCGAAATGTGAGTCGCGACCGCCCTCCTGAGCGCCGTAGCCATACCAGTGCTTCACCATCGCGTTCACACTCTTCACGCCCCAGCCCTTGGTCTCAGAAGTTGTCTGGAAGGCATCGCAATAGGCACGGGCCATATCCGTAGCCAACTGGGGATCCTCGCCGAAGGTACCGTCGAAGCGGAACCAGCGGGGATCGGTGGCGATATCCACCTGAGGCGACAAGGCCGTCGCAATGCCCAGGGCGCGGTATTCCTCCGAGGCAATCTCGCCGAAGCGATAAACCACCTGAGGGTCGAACGTGGCAGCCAGTCCAAGTGACGTCGGCCAGAGCGAGATCTGCCCACCTGCACCGGCATTGAACTCCGCCGTACCTGTTGCCTCATGGCGGGGATCGGAGCTGGTGTTTGCAGGGATACCATGATCCAATCCCTCGACAAACGCCTGCATGTTATTGTTCCACTTCGCCGCCGTTTCCGGACTCGCTACCGTAGTGATCAGCACAGCTCGCAGATGGTCGTCGTTCAGGAACTTCTTCTGCTCGGCCGTCAGACTATCGGCAGGCACAGCCTGATGACTGCTGTAGAGCATCAGGCCCGCAATTTCCTCTATCGACAGCTGCGAAGCCAGGTCGGCAGCGCGCTCCTGCGCACTAAGCCGCCAGTCCTCGTAGGCATCGAGCGAGTCGTTGTGGTTCAGGTCCTTGAAGGCATAACCATCCACCGTCAGGATGCTCACCCCCGACTGCGGGGAATAGCCCAGTGCAGGACCACCCTTCTGCGTAATCAACATAAACGAGTCCACTTGCTGCTCCGACCATTTCTGGCCGTCACACGCCACAAGCCCCATGAGCACCACGCCCACAGACGCTATCTTCATCCATTTTTTCGTCATAACTTCTTCAATTGTTGGTTGTTGGTGCAAAGTTACGAAAAAACAGGAGAAAAGCAAAAGAAAAATCATTTTTCTTTCAAACACTCGGGGACGGTTCTTTTTTGTTTGACCAATACCGCGTTTACGTTGTCAAACAAAAAAGAACCGTCCCCGAGTGTTTGATGTTTATAAAACATTGTTAAATATTTAGTCTTCTGTGCAGTATTTCGAACGTTTCTGCATTATATAAAAGAGAATGATGTAACTTTGCAGTTCGAAGTTAATAAAGTATGTCAGTATCACTTACCCCATGAGACATAGAAACGTCATTTTGTTGCTACTTGTTGTATGTGGCCTTTGGATTTCATGCCAGACAAAACAAGCAGAAAAAGAGTATATTCCTGACGCACCAGACTATCAGGACGCTACGCAATGGTATATCACCGATCGTCAGGCAGCAGCCGACGTGTTTTATATTATCTCTACCGAAACCGGCGACTATACGCTGTCCAATGGTAAAATGTGCCACTTTGCCGACACCTATAGCGACAGCCTTCGCGCACCGCTCTACGGCGAGATGCTTGGTGTTGATACATTGGTGAGCGGCCGGCTGAACTATTATTCCCCCTACTACAGACAATGCTCTTTACAGACTTTCCAGAGTGACAGCCTGACAGCAGCCCGGATGCCGTTGGCACTGGATGATGTACGACGGGCTTTTCAGTATTATCTGACACATCAGAACGGGGGGCGGCCTTTTATCTTAGCAGGGTTCAGTCAGGGTGCCCACATCATGCTGGAGCTGCTGAAGGAGATGGACGACGATACCTTTAAACGGATGATTGCCGCCTACGCCATCGGCATCACGATACCGGAAACCGGGCCTCACATCGTGCCCGCCAAAGGGGCTGACGATACGGGTGTCACCATCTGTTATAATTCCGTTCGCGACAAGGGCTGTGTCATGCCGGGCTGGACCAATAGCCGCATAGCCATTAATCCCGTAAACTGGCGTACAGACAGCACCCGTGCCACACTGATTACCGAACCATCGCCGTTGTTGCCTGTAGCAGAACAAAAGAAGGACACGATGAGCGTCCACCTTGACACCGCTTCGGGTCTGCTTCTCGTGGATGGGTTCACCGCCCAGGACTACCTATTGCCGCTATTAGGCGTTGAGGGTAATTATCACACGCGTGAGATATGGCTCTATCGCGACCTGCTTCGTGAAAACATGGCACTCAGAGCCGTTCATTATCTTAATTTCAGAAATAGAACCTTATACCTGCAGCGAGGCCAAGGCAGGACATTCCGCTTAAGACATCTGACTCGCTCGAATATACATGCTTAAATTCTTTCATTAAATCATCTTCCTTGGTGTAGATAACCAACTCATTCAGTTCTACGCCGACACCGAAATGACGATTCACCATATACTCTATGCCTGCCTTAAACATCATGCCAAAACCACTATAGTCAGCCAAGTCGCCACCCAAAGAGCCATAGCCCATACCCCAACCGCATTCTACACGCCAGTGGTCCTTGAAACAACCGCTGTAGAGAACGCTGGGACCAAAATAGACTGACCTGAGTGCCAGACTGACGCTCGGCCCGTAACCATCTATGCTATAGCGGGTATCGTTATACATGAAATTCAACCCAAAGCCCCAGCCAGATTTCCAGAAATGCTCATAGTCCACCAATGCACTGACGCCCGGCTGCCATGAGGTGGCTTTCACCTTATCCGTTCCTGTTGTATAATCTGGCAAATACATTTTTGATGTGACAAAATCCAGTCCGCCACTCACTTTAATGACATTGCTTGGCGGCTCATTCGACTGCGCCTTTACCGTAATGACTGCAAACAGACAGAGCAACAATACTATCTTTCTCATGTTCTTATCTTCTATTTATCTTGATTCACTTAACTAAGCCCAACTTCTTGAGAATAGGAATGACAACATCTGGCGAATCATACTAACTTTATCTTCATTTATTTCAGAATCTTCTTGCCATTTTGGATATAGAGGCCCTTCTGTGGCTCACCCTGGATGCGACGGCCTTGCAGGTCGTAAATAGCAGGATGATCAGAAGGTTCTGTTTCCCTTATCATCGGCGACAGACCCGCCGTGATGCCTTGGCCCGTGTACTGGCCGATAAAGAAGATTGAGCCTGTGCTCTGCTCGCTGATGATATAGAAGAACGGGCGGTTGGCATGGAAGCTGACCTCACGCGGAACACTCGTTGCACCGCTTACGTACGTAATTGCAGCAGCCTTTGTGCCTTCTTCATCGAGGTCGATAACAGCCTTCTGGAACATATCGTCGATGGAAAATGCCTGATTGCCGAAATAGGGGAACTCTGCTGCTTCCGTAAAGGCTGTCGGCATACCCAACGCTGTCATAATAGGCACTAAGTTGAGGTCGGTTTCTGATTTAATGCGTGGCATCTTCAGGTCAACGATGTACTCATCGTTACTCCTAAACCGCCAGTTCTTGCCATTGATGGCGCCCAGTACGTCAGCGATGGTCTTCCCCTCACGTGGCAGGAAGATGGTCATCAGGTAAGCCCCGTTGCCGTAGTACAAACGCACAGCTTGGTAGAGGTCATTCTCGGTGTAATCGAATTCTTCTTTCTGGTGCATCATCGGCACGTTGGCACCGCCATTAAACGGTTCCTCGTTGGTGTTGGCCTTGTCGAACTTGTTCACCCATGCCCCCTTAAAATAGAGCGCATTGAGCAGATAGCTGGTAGCTTGGCGATTGAAGGTATTCTTATTCACAATCGTTGGGATCATGCCATGTGTATGCTCGTCGGCCCATTGGTTGATGATGCCTATCGTCGCGTCGTCGTTGAAGTCGAGGGCAGTAGGCGTCGCATCGTAATAAGTATTGGCCTTCTCCACGAAGCCTAGCTGTAATTCATAGCCTATACCGCTATTTACATAGATGGTATTGGCGATTTCGGCAGTGGTCTCCTTGTCGAGCGTCGAGGCCTCCGTCAGCATCTTACGACAGAAGTTGTTGATACCGTCAGCACCTGTCTCGCCAAAGCCCAGCACCTCGTTGATCTCCTGCTGGGTCTGACCAGCAGCACCGTTGTTCATCATGCCCAAAGCGTAGGTGATACTCAAGGGCGACATGATACTGCTTCCCTCGCCACGCGCCTCGCTGAAGAGCCGGAAGGCAAAGTCGTTATTACTCTCCACGAGTTGCTGCTCATCGTTGGAAAGGCTGATGTCATGGCGCAAATTCTCGATGGGTTCACCCATATACTGACCCATGAAGTAGATGCTGCCTGTGAAGCGGTCGCTGATGATGTAGAGGAAGGGACGGTCGGCAAGGAAAAATTTTACATCTGATGACATGCCTTTGTCTGCCATCCCTATGACAGTCGCAGCAGCGGCCTCCGTACCCTTCTGGTCGAGTTTCAGATGGGTCTTCTGGCGCATCAGACTGATCCAGCACGGATCGGAGTCTGCCTCATTGTCGCCAAAATAGCAGAAGTCCATAAAACCGTGACCATCGTCTTTCAGGAAGGCATTCTTCATACCGAGCGAGGTCATGATCTCTTCCAGGTCAAGATTGGTATCGGTCTCTATCATGGGCAGACTGACATACACCTTATATTTTTTATAATTGGCCGTGTTCCAGTTCTTGCCATTCATGTCAGCCAACAAATCATCGATCGTTTTGCCATAATGTGGGAAGAAGACGGTCATTTGGTAAGAGCCATTGCCGTATGGCAGGATGATAGATTTATAAAGATTGGTCTCTGCGTATTGGATATCGCCTGTCAGATACATATATGTAGCCGTGCATTGCCTTTCGTTGAAATAGTCTTTCTCGGTGTGTTCATCGAAAGGGTTGGTCCATGCCCCTTTGAAGCAGATAGCATTCAGCAGGAAGCTCACCAGATTGGGGTCTTCCAGATCCTCAGCCTTCAACAGGTCACGGATCATGCCGTCGGTCTGGTCGGTGGCCCACTGGTTGATGATGCCCAATGTGGCTGCATCGCTGAAACTGAGCACAGAGGGCTTGGCATCGTAGTAGGTTGCTGCAGCATCCTTGAAGGCCGATTTCAACGAGATGTTCTTCCGGTCGCCATTGAAGAAGATGGTGTTGGCAATGGCCACGCGTGTATCCTCGTCGAGCAGAGCTGTCTCCGTGAGCAGCTTCCTGCAGAAAGCGTTCATTGTTGCCACGTCAGCATAGTCGGTCTGCTGTCCGCCAGAGAGCACCTGACAAATCTCCTCGCGGGTGATGCCCTCAGCACCGTTGTTAAGCATGCCAAGGGCGCAGGTGATGCTCAGTGGCGAGATCACCTGGCTCTCGGTGCTGCGTGTCTTGCGGAACAGGTTAAAAGCAAAATCGCTATTCTGCTCCACCAGCTTACGCTCTGCATCAGACAATGTTATCGTCTTTGTTTCACCACCTTGTGCTAAAGCCGTCGTAGCCATCAGGATGGATAATACCATAAGTGCGATCTTCTTCATATGAATAAATTCTATTTCGTTTCTAATTAATCGTTATATCTTTCTATATATAATGCAGAACTAACCCAAATACTGCACGGAAAATCGAATATTTAACAAAGTTTATACACTGGGCTTGGGAGCCGTGTACGCTTTGTGGCAGCAAAGATAGTAATAATTATCCAAACATGCAACATTTCTACTATTTCAATTTTCTGAAATAGGGGCATTTTTCATGAAACAGCATGTTAGTACCTCGCTGTCTATGAGTCAGTTAAGGTCAAAAATAGGGCAGTAAAAATGAAATAGCAAGGGTTCTTTTATGAGCCTCCGGACTCATTGGAAACCGTCCCCAGTGAGTTCATATCGAAAATAAATCCCTAAAAACTTGGAGGTATCGAAAATAATTCCTATCTTTGCAGCGAAGACAACGCCGATATTATCATTAAACGTTGGAAAGAACATTTTGAGAAATAAGGAGGAACAGCTATGAAGATTAAGGAAATTTGGTTTGATGCCGACTATATTTACGGCAGAGATGAAAAAGGAAAGGAGTATAAGCAGTCGTTGTTGTGGTATCCGAGACTACGACAGGCTAATGACAAGGAACGGGGCCAGTATACATTTGGCTTCGACGGTATTCATTGGCGTGAACTAGATGAGGATATCAGTTTTGAGAGTTTCGAATATGAGGATTCGGAACCGAGTACACTACAACGTTTTTTCCTCACCCATAAGGAAATTAACATCGCGGAATTTGCTCGTTCAATGGGTCTGAACCCCACCCTGCTCCGGAACTACATTAATGGATTCAAGAAACCATCGAAGGAACGGGAACAGGAAATCATCGAGCATATCCATAAATTGGGTAAAGAGATGCTTGCAGCATAGTAAAGAGATATCTTGACACAGAGGAAATATTCGTAGTGTGTTCAGTAGGGGGCGGCATTCCAATATCAGGAAAACCGCCCCAACTCTATAACATTACGAACAAAATATTATCAGATCAGGACACGCAGGTACTTGTGACCCCTTTTGTCCTCGTTCCCGAGATTACCCTTCTATTTACAAGGTTTGACTTTACATAGATAATACATAGGACTATCTGCAAGACCACCAACCCTATTAAACATTTCATATTCAATGATTTTAAACTCAATAACATCATCTACTTGAAAAACAGCATCTGTTAGGTCTTTATCTATGAATAGAATCTCATCACCTCTAATCGGCCGGTCACTAACAATCTTTGGATCTTCCATGATGACAACTTGCACACTTCCAGTTTCGGGACGAATAGACTTAACTATTCCTGTATAGCAGTAATCTCTAAGATCATCTTGAGATTCTTCATCACTGCTGCATCCTGCCAGCATCAGCAAACAGATGCTTATCCATAAGATATAGTCCTTTTTCATATTGCCAGATTTTTCTTTGACCCAAGGGACTGTCCCCGCGACTACTCTTGTCACCTTCATGCTATTTTAAGTCATAAAGCCTCCCAGCTCATGGGCGCAGAGGGGTCTGGAACTTCTGCGCCCATGACTACCTCTTCGGACAGGTTTTAGAAACAGAATCCGAGTCCAATTGTGAAGGCTTTGCTTTTGGTCAGGATTGCCATGTCGTCATTATTGTGCGTCAGATAATTGGCAACTACGCGCAGACTGTGGTTTCCGATAGCAATATCGGTTCCTGCACCAACGTAGAATCCCATGCCCAATCTGGTACGAAAATCCTGTTCATTATGTCCGATCTTGTAGTGCTCCATGTTTTCTGTCTCAATGCCAAACATCTCGTTCAAGGCAAAACCACCTCTAATGAAAGGACAGATTCTGTGCTCAGGTAGCAATTTGACGGCAAGTCCCAACTGCAAGGCAAGGTCGTAATACTCGAAATACATGGCTGTCACTTTCTGCAGATAGTCGATCTCATTCTCCGAACCGCTTTTCTTATTGACGGTCAACATAGTCTCTAAACTCAGGTTCTTGCTGAAACGAGGAATCTGAAAGTCTGCACCTATACCAAGATAAGGGGTTGTGCAACTCGTTTCTATCCAGTTCTCACCAGTATAATGTTTGTTTCTGACCTTATTAAAATCAACGCCTGCCTCCACTCTGAACCTCACTTTCAAAGCAAATTTCGTCTTGGCATCATAAACAAACTGAACACATTCTCCTGCGTCAGCACAATAGGCCTCGTCATATTCACGCGTCAAATCAACGAGGTCTTTAGAACTGAAATTTGTTTTCCAAAGCCGTTTCTGGGCATCGGCACTTTTCCCAAGCATCTGACTCACCTCCATGATTCTTTTTCGTCTGTAGGTGTTGTCATCGACTACTTTATTCCCGTCATAGGCCAGTATGGCGACCTTGCCGTCCTCATCCACCCAATAATAGTATTGCATGTGAGTATCCCTTACATAATATAAACTGACGCCTCCTTGCAGCAGATATTCAGCGAAGATGGTTTCCTCTTTGTTGCCAACCATAAAAGTTCGGGTAACATAGAAGATGCCGTTATTCATCAACCGGTAGCCGCGGATTTCACCAGGCTTGTATATCTGAAAGTCTTCTGCGCCATCAGCACGGAAATGACAACCATGCATATTCCTGATATCCGACAGATAGTTGACAGTTCCTCTGATTGTATCATTCTCGTTGGTAATGATATAGCCAGGTTGCGGATTTGTCTGCGCCTTTATCGTAATGACTGCTAACAGACAAAGCAACAATACTATCTTTCTCATGTTCTTATCTTCTATTTATCTTGATTCACTTAACTAAGCCCAACTTCTTGAGAATAGGAATGACAACATCTGGCGAATAACGTTTCTTCTTTTCCGTGACAGCCTGATAATCATTCAGCAGATCGTCGTGCCCTTCCAATAATTTGAGCATGTATTTCTCGTCAATGGGCTTTACTATAGCATCTTCTGTAGAAGTCGGCGTCAGGATGTAACACTGGTAGTCCTTATCGTTCGATGCGGCAGCGATGGCTCCGCCTAGCGCTCCAAACATGAGAGCTGCTCCCGACGTGTTGGATCTTGATTTTGTACTCAGGGCGATGAACAGGAACGCGTCTTTGTCGTAAACACAAGCTGGCGAGTACCAATTACCAAACTCCTGTCCTTTGAAACTTAGCCCTCGGTTATTCACATAAAGGGAGTCATTGTACATCAGAAAGCGGGCTTTCTTTTTGAGCAGTTTGTCGGTTTCCTTATTGCCGGTTATGGGCTTATAGTTGGCCCCTCCCCACCAAAGCGACTTATTGCCAGAACGGTATTCAAACTCCATTTTCTCTAATGGATACCAAGTATCTGACAGATAGTCCGAATATGACAGACAATACTTGCTTTGAGCCTCACAAACTGTTGAGAGAATGAATATTAATAATATTAATATAGCCTTTTTCATACGAACAAAGTTTATACACAGAATCTTATTTTATATTAAACTTAAAATACTGATCTTTATCGTAATAGATCCTGAGCTCTGAGCCTTGGGCGCAGAGGGGTCTGGAACTTCTGCGCCCATAATACAGAACGAATCCAAATACTGCACGGAGAGCCAATTATTTAACAAAGTTTAAAAAGAAATACCCACACGGTTCCTGGGGTCCTGTGACTAAAAAATCTTTTCATCATTCTTATATTCTTTAATCATTTTTTCATTTCTCTACAACGTTACTCGTCGCTGCCGATATATTCCTGAGGATTTCCGGAATGCCAGTCTATGACTTTCCAGCCTTTAGCCGTAGCGGCTGCTACCTGCGACTTCGTGATGACATTCCTCTCTGAAGCGTAACGGGCATTGATGACGCAGAATGAATCCGGACATTCTGACGACAGCGACGCGATGAGCTCATCCATAGCCTCGCCATTGATCCTATTCTGATAACAATACACGTTTTTCAGTATCTTGAGTCCCGTAAGATTAAGCGAGGTCAGCGAGTTTCTTTCAAGATGGACTTCTTCGAGTTTCGTATTATTCGACAAGTCGATGGATTTTAATTGGTTTCGGCCTAAATCCAGATAGACAAGTTCTGTATTCTTAGACACATCCACCTCTTTTAATTCACAACTTGGAGCTTTCAGACTTGCCAAGTAGGGGAAGAACTCGATGCCTTTCAGACTTGTTACCCTTGACCAAGAGACATCTATGCTTGTCACCCCTTCGACCTCCTTCTGTGTCAACAAACCGTCATTGGCCCACTTGTAGTTTCTCGCCAACTGATCGCGGAAGACTGCATCGGGGAAAGTCGTTTCGTCGATAGCGACGATGGGCCCCGGAGGGGAAACTAATTTAATAGCCTCGATATCCAGATAATAGTTATTGTTATAATAGTTCCCGCCTTCCGATGGGAGTTTCCATGTGGGATAAAGATCACCGGAGAAGATCACAGACTGCCCATCCGCCAGAAACTCCTCGGACAGGGCTTTCAATGGAAAATAATTGATGCTGCACTGTTTTTCATTCTTTTCGTCATCGATAATCATCCATCCCATCCGTCTGTCCTTAAACATCGTGCCCGTTCTGTCAGTGACATGCTGGACGTCCTTGCAAGGCTCGACAACGCACAAATACTCCCTGCTGTTTTCCTTCTGTCGCTTGAACATGGCGATTCTGAAGGGAATCATATCACCAACCTCGAACGAAAGCCCGGGGAGATCAGATGCTGCGAAATGGCAGTTGTGATAACTGTCCGAGGGCGGCCTACTACGTGTATATTCAATGACGTGTTCAGGGGAATTGACGATTTTCACAATAACCTCCCCGTCGTTTATAGACGTCACCTCTCCGATATAGGGGCCTGTCGGTCCGTTCTTCCATGCATAGGCATATTCCTCACTATCGTCGTAATCTTTGGTAAACATGAAGTAGTCTTCGTCAGTATAGTAAAGCTTCATCTGCTTTCCCTTAATCTGATAAGACTTGATGTCGTAGATATGATCCTCAAAGAAGAGATTCTCCATAAGAGATCCCAGCACCATTTCGGATCCCCGCCACGTTGTATCCCAGATCATTTCGTTTCCATTTAGTGTCAACTGCCCAACGCATATTTCATTAACCATCGACCAAGCCATGACAAAGCCATCTTCCCTGAATTCGATACTAAGATGGTGATGGCTGACGTAGTTAGTGTCTACCTCAAACCAAGTTCCTCCGTCGTTCCATCCCACCAGCCACCATTCGCCATACAGCGATTCCGCTGGTTCGCTATCGTCATAGGCGGGGATGTCTTTACTGTTACACGAAGTCATACCTACCATTGCCAACAGCATGGCGCTCATCAGAACAAATAAATACTTCTTCATACGACTGAGATTATTTATCAATTGCAAAAATACACTTTTCTCTTCTATATAATGCAGAACTAGCCAAAATACTGCCTGGAGAGACAATTATTTAACAATGTTTCACTTTACGAAAACCTTTTGTCCGTTGACGATATTCAATCCCTTCTGCAACGAATGGAGTCGCTGGCCTTGGAGGTTGTAGATAATACTTCTTCCATCTTCCTTCTTCCATCTTACATCTCTAATTCCCGTTGTTTGTGCATCAAATTCGCCTGTGAAGGTTTCATCGCTATTCTCCACAGTAACGGTGGGCGCAGAGGGGTCTGGAACTTCTGCGCCCACTTTCAGGAAGAAGAATGCGACACTATGCACTATCTCAGCCCACCGAAGACTGAAGGCCCTCAGATACATAAGTCCAAAATATATTGCCAGGGATAAGGCAATTAGTATGGCTGAGTCTTTCTTTTTCATCTTATTCAATTCTAATGAATTCACGAACAGAGTTGTTTTGTTATTTGCGCTCCCACTCGCCTGTCATGGAATTTTGGAACTCAAACTCAGCCACTTTCGATTCTTCGCCCCCTTGGCTGACAAAGAGGATGTAGGTCTTTCCTTCGACCAATGGGCCAACCTCATAACTCAGGTCAAAAGGACACATACAGTCGCATAACCCATCCGATTCGTATTCGACGACTTTCAGCAGATTGTCTTCAACACTGATTTTGGCTCCCAAACCTATCGGACAACAATTAAATATCGCATTCTGATGGGTCACATAAAGAAAGCCTTCATGAATGCAACTATAATTGAAGACTTCTTTGTTGGTATTATCAGACCTTGTCCGTACATGGTCTTTTTTACAACCCGTATTCGAGAAGTTCTTCAATTCAATCGTCCTTGCAGGGTTATCAGCAGTATCTGTACAGCCCGCCAACGCCAGCAGACCACAGACAATCCATAATAATCGGAACTTATTCATTTTTGGAACCTTGTTCTTGAATATAATATAGTTTCTCATAACCTGAACTTATATCCAAGTGTGATCTGAAAAGCACTGTGCTTGGTCGTCTCCCCCATGCCCGAAATGGCATTCGTCAGATGGAGGTTATAGCGCGCATCAAGCACCACATTGCTGAATTCATAGGAAATGCCAAGTGGTATTGCCAAATCCACAGAGGGGATGTCTACATCGACATTAGCATCACGATAAAAATCCTTTAGTCCCGTCTCAGCTGAAGCACCGAATTTCGATATCTCAATCTTGTCGTTGATGAGAATTCCCGGTTGTATACCCATTTTGACGGCCAATCCGTCAGCCACATAAAAGTTGGCCAATATCGGAATATTAACATAGTCCATCTTAAAGGTCGTCTCCACACGACCATATGGTTGCGAATTCGAATTATTATAGTAAACATTGAAATCAGAGTTCACTCCCTGCTGTGAATAGAGGGCACCCGCTGTGATAGAGAGCAAGGGTGAAGCCTGATAACCCAGCTCGGCTCCAGCCACGAGCCCCCAGCGAACCTTACCATTTTCGGTGTTCGTCATCTTAGCGATATTAACACCTGCCTTGGGCTGGAGGGTCCAAGTGCCTACAGCCCTTTGAGCATTTGCACACACACTTAGCAACAAAGTTGCTGCCACTAACATTGTTTTCTTCATGATCATAATAGCATTGTGTTTAGAAATAATAGGTTAATCCTACAGCGATCTCTATCAAATCACCATTTTTCCTAAACGTGTAATGTCGGTCTGGTTGGTTGCTGGGAAAGGGATTGCTTACGGTCGAAGCATACCCTCCCTTCTGGGTATAAGAACTGCATATGGACTGCGAATTATATCCAACCTGACAATAAGCGCCAAGTGACTCGGTTACAGGGATATCTAATCCCAAGAAGCACTTAACGGTTGAACCGATATTTTCAATATCCTTTACCAGGTAAAAACAGCATCCTCCTTCAAATCCCATATAGGGTGACAATCCTTTCTTCAGAAAATTTACTTTTATCTGTCCTTTTAATGGGATAAAAAAGACATTATCTGTCATCATATTGCGGGAATAGTATGAGAGCACATCACTCAAGCCTGTTCCGATTCCAATTCTACAGTAATTTGATATCCGATATCCGCCTGTCACATTAAGGCCAATGATATTTTCATCAAGCGCTCTGCAATGCAGTTGATAATAACCATCAACAGAAACTTCAAATTTATGTTGGGCTATTACATTAACCATTTGTAACAGCATGATTATCATTATCAGATACTTTTTCACCTTACTTAGTCTTTAATCAACAATATACCGTTTCAGTCCCTTGTTTTATGGCTGTTTCCATTCATAGAGTATTTTATCATCAATATAACATTTTACGAATTGATTCATCACGCCTATTTTACTTACATTGACGTCTGTGATGCCGAATTGTAACGATCCGATACCCTCTGCCCATGTATCGTAAACCTCTCCTTCCATGCCAAGAAGTATGCATCTTCTTCTAATTCCATCCGTAGAACCAATTACAAGAGAATCTGCTGTTCCGATGACGGTCAGATAAATTTCGTCAGCAAAAGGGAATGTATCGCCTTTCTGTAGTGAAAAATCCAATATCGTTTTCATGACGTCACTACTTTTTGAATATCGGTATATTTTTCCATTTTCTTCACCAAGGTACTGCTGGGTTTTTGTCCACTCTTCTGGAGTAGGTTCTCCCTCCTTCCAACTGCGATTGTACATTCCCACAAATTGGATTCCGTTGATAATAGTGTCACCCTTCAATCTTGTTTCCGTATAACTCCATACTCTAAGCTCAGGAGCCACAGATGGCGCAGACTTCATCACCCATGTTTTTCCTTCCACGCAGAAATGATCCGACAGTTCCTTTCCATCAAATATTTTCGAAAGTTTTGATGAATAGACAATATCGAAGGTGACTTCCTGGGTTTCAAACACCATGTTTTGAACGAGTGGAGCGGGTCCTTTGCAAGTAATTATTTTAAAGGAATACTTGGTGCCTTCTTTTAAAGGCCCAATCTCATAACCAAGGTCGAATGGGCACATGCAGGTCGTTGCATATTCAAGCTGTGTCATGTCATACTCCGATACGATGATGGAATTGCCGTCAACCTCTACCTTTGCTTCGAATTGGTTCGATGCACAGTTAAACCATGCATTGATATGCTTCACATATAGCATATTGCCCTTGACGGCGGTTAGTTCAAAATACGATCCATCCGTATAATCATTTCCTCCACTTCTGGTATATGGTTTACATCCTGTGTTTGAGAAATTCTTCAGCCCAATCTCCATTTGCCGATATACAGAATTGTCTACATCACCCGTGCAGCCCACCAACATAACCATCAGCACGGCGCTCATCAAAATATACAGATACTTTTTCATACGAACATATTCTATTTGGTTTTCAATTAATCGTTATACCTATTTATATATAATGCAGAAGAAGCCAAAATACTGCACGGAGAATTGATTATTTAACAATGTTTTACTTTACAAAGACCTTTTGCCCGTTGACGATGTTCAATCCCTTCTGCAAGGTGCTGAGTCGCTGGCCTTGGAGATTGTAGATAACACTTCTACCATCTTCCTTCTTCCATCTTACATCTCTAATTCCGGTGGTTTGTGCATAGAACTCGCCTGTATAGGTCTCGTTACTATTCTCCACAGTAACGGTATAACGGCCTTTCGCATAGGCTGAGATATCG